>Ga0268277_1001758_pt1 | contig 13881 bp, 13 predicted proteins | sample saktaG_5_FD_190132 | JGI IMG/M metagenome (GOLD analysis project Ga0268277, IMG submission 190132) | Saline water microbial communities from Sakinaw Lake, British Columbia, Canada - sak_2010_1_5_50m | ecosystem: Environmental > Aquatic > Non-marine Saline and Alkaline > Saline ...
AGGCGTTCCGGGCATTGGGGAGAAAACAGCGATCGAGCTTATATCGGAATTTAAAAGCCTTGATAACCTTATTAAAAACATAGATAGTATAAAAAGCCAATCGAAAAAAAATATGATAAAGCAGAATATAGATAAGGCCTATTTAAGCCGTGAGCTCGCTACGATAGACAGGGCAGTTGATATAGATATTGATTTCAACGACATGCGTATCAAGGAGCCTGACAGAGACTCTCTTCTTAAACTTTTTAAGGAGCTTGAGTTTCGCAAGTTTGTAGAAGAAATAGCTCCTAAGCACATACCCGAAGGTTCTTATAAGGTGGTATCTTCAAAACGGGAATTAGACACTCTTGTAGCAGCTTTAAAGGAAAACAGGCAATGGGCCTTTGATTTTGAGACTACATCGACAGATCCCATGGATTGTGATATCGTAGGAGTTTCATTTAGTTGGAAGGGTAATGCGGCAGAATATATAAGCTTTGTTAGCGCGCCAGGCGCGTTTTCAGAGAAGGATTATATATTAAAAAATCTGAAAATAGTATTTGAAGATCCGTCTCTAGAAAAGATAGGGCAGAACATAAAATACGAAAAACTCCTGCTGCGCAACTTAGGCATAGAGCTAGCTGGCATATGTTTTGATACAATGGTGGCATCATATCTCTTAAATCCATCTAAGCCCAATCACAACCTATCTGATATATCAATGGAATATCTTGGTCTAACCATGACGGAAATAAGTGAACTTATAGGAAAGGGTAAATCAAAGATCTCTATGGCTGATGTCCCGTTGGATGATATAGCCAGATACTGTTGCCAGGATTCTGATATCACATTCAGGTTGAAAGAGATATTGTCTGAAAAATTAAAAGAAAAGACCCTGGATAAGCTTTTTGAGGATATAGAATTGCCCCTTATAAACGTGCTTTCGGATATGGAATTTTACGGCGTTAAGATTGATACGGATTATTTAAAAGATATGTCCATAGTTATGCAGAAAAGGCTTGGCCATCTAACGCAGCATATATACAAAGAAGCAGGGTGTGAATTTAATATAAATTCCCCGAAGCAGCTTGCAAGCGTTCTTTTCGAAAAACTGAAACTGCCAGTTGTAAAAAGGACAAAGACGGGCCTTTCCACTGATGTCGATGTGCTCTCAGCGCTTTCTGTTAAACATGATCTCCCTAAGATTATATTAGAATACAGGGAACTTTCCAAGCTTACGTCCACGTATGTTGATTCTCTACCTGAGATTATAAACAAAAAGACACGGAAACTGCACACATCATTTAACCAGACAGTAACAGCTACAGGACGCTTAAGCTCATCAAGCCCGAACTTGCAGAACATACCCATAAAGACAGATATAGGCAGGAAGATAAGAGGTGCTTTTGTGCCATCTTTTAAAGATGGCTTTATATTATCAGCCGATTATTCTCAGGTAGAGCTGCGTATATTAGCGCATCTATCAGAGGACCAGACATTGATAGACGCATTTACAAATGATATGGATATCCACAGATATACCGCTTCATTGATATTTGATTGTAGCGAGGAGGACGTAGATGATAACATGCGTAACCAGGCAAAGACAGTAAACTTCGGCATAATATACGGCATGAGCCCATATGGCCTCTCAAAGGAGCTTGGCATCAGTCCTGATACAGCAAAAGGTTTTATAGATGCCTATTTTTTAAGATACCCGGGTGTGTATGAATACATGCAAAGAGAGATCGAGTTTGCAAGAGAAAATGGTTATGTGCTTACCATGTTTAACCGAAGGCGGTATATACCTGAAATAAACTCCCAGAATCAGAATGTAAGGCAGTTTGCAGAACGTACCGCTATAAATACCCCTATACAGGGCACTGCCGCTGATATGATAAAGATAGCCATGATAGATATATCTAAGAAGATTAAAACTCAAAATCTGAAAGCCAAGATGATATTACAGGTGCATGATGAGCTTGTTTTTGATATACCAAAAGATGAACTTGAAGCTTTAAGCAGTGTTGTAAAAAGAGGCATGGAAGAGGTAGTGACTCTCAAAGTGCCTGTTAAGGTAAACATCTCAAGTGGTAATAATTGGATGGAGGCATGATATAGTTCATTGTTCATTGTTCATTGTTCGTTGTTCATAGTTCATAGTTCATTGTTCAGAATGACAAACGTTTTAACTTTTTAACTAAATTATATGAAGATATTATTTTTATCAAGTGAAGTAGTTCCGTTTGCAAAGACAGGCGGATTGGCAGATGTTGCTGGAGCATTGCCCGTTGCTTTGGAACATTTAGGCCATGAGGTGCGTATAATACTTCCAAAATATAAAGAAGTAAAACAAGAGTCTGATACAGCTTTGATCGGAAAGAATATAAAAGTGCACCTGATCATAAATGATGCTCATTATCATCGTGAAGGTATATATGTCAACGAGAATGGCGAAGACCATATTGATAACCTGGAACGTTTCACCTATTACTGCAAGGAGTCATTAGAGCTTGTCAAAAGAGAAGGCTTTAAGCCAGATATTATACATTGCAATGACTGGCAGACAGGGCTTGTGCCTGTATACTTAAAGACCATCTATAAGGATGATAAGTTTTTTAAGGATACAAAGACAGTATTTACCATACATAATCTTGCCTACACAGGAAGCTTTAACCATGATGAATGGGAGAAGACAGGATTAGATAAGAGCCTGTTGAGCATAGATGGCCTGGAGTATTATGGAAGGTTCAGCCTTTTAAAAGGCGGGTTGGTATTTTCAGATGTGATCACAGCGGTAAGCCCTACATATGCAAAAGAGATACAGACAAAAGAATATGGTTGCGGCATGGAAGGTATATTAAAGAATAGAAGCAGATCTCTCTATGGCGTATTAAATGGTATAGATTATGGACTCTGGGATCCTTTAACTGATAAGGCACTGTATAAGAATTACTCATGTGAGAATATTGAAGATAAATATATAAACAAAGAGATGCTATTAAAAGAACTTAACCTAAAGACAGGCATAGACGCGCCTCTTATTGGAACCGTAGGAAGGCTTGCAGAGCAGAAGGGTTATGATATATTAGCGCAGATAGTCAGTAAACTCTGTGATATGAATGTAGGTTTTGTACTGCTCGGAACAGGTGAGAAGCGCTATCAGGAGATATTTAAAAAAGTCGCGAAGAAACATCCGGATAATACATCTGTAAACCTTACCTTTGACGCGGTGTTGGCACAAAGGATATATGCGGCAAGCGATATATTCCTTATGCCATCAAGATATGAGCCTTGTGGATTGGGCCAACTTATCAGTTTTAAATATTCAACAGTCCCTGTTGCAAGGAAGACAGGAGGGCTCGCTGATACAGTTTTTGAGTATAATTCTCAAACAGAAGAGGGTAATGGGTTTTTGTTTACGGATTGCGTTCCAGAGCACCTGCTTGATGCAACCATCAGGGCAATATCCGTTTATAATGATAAGCAGAAATGGCTCAGGCTTATTCAAAAGATAGCCCAGTATGATTTTTCCTGGGATGAGTCTGCTCGTGAATATAGCAAACTTTATGATAAGGTTACTAGATGCTAGATGCTAGATACAATGAACAATGAACAATGAACAATGAACAATGAACAATGAACAATGAACAATGAACAATGAACAATGAACAATGAACAATGAACAATGAACTAAATACAAGGTAAAAATGATAATAGGAGTAACAGGAGGCCTGGCAACAGGCACATCAACAGCAGCGAAATACATAGCCCCTTATTTAAAAGCAGGTATTATATCTGCTGATGAAATCGCGCATAGTAAGCTTAAAAAGGATAAATCTTTTATAAAAAAACTCGTCTTATGTTTCGGAAGAGGTGTTATAGGGAAACAAGGCTCTATTGATAGAAAACTATTGGCAGAGAAGGCCTTTTCGAAAAAAGCAAACTATAGCAAGCTATGTCAAATATCATACCCTGTTATAATAGCTGATATAAGTAACAGGATAAAAAAGTTTCAAGAGCAAGGCCCCAAAAACATAGTTATAGATGGTCCTATGCTTATAGAGTCAGGTTTTTACAAGAAGTGCGATATTATTATTGTTGTTACAGCTTCCCTATCTTTGCAGGTCCAGAGGTCTGCGGAGAAAAGGATAGGACCAAAAGACGCGTTATCCCGCATAAGTTTTCAGATGCCGCTTCATAAAAAAGTCAATTATGCGGATTATATTATAGATAACAGCGGAAATTTAGGAAAATTGCGTGCCCGCTGCAGGGAAATCGGTAGAAACATTAAAAACAAAAAATAGGGAGAGTGTAAAATGGCTATAGACGCGGCAGAACTTAAAAAAATGAAGGTTTCGGAGCTTAATAAGATCGCAAGTGAGCTTAAGATGAATGACGTAAGCGGGATAAAGAAGCAAGACCTTATATTCAGGATACTCCAGTCTCAAACACGAAATGAAGGCGTAATGAACGGTGGAGGGGTTTTGGAGGTCCTACCTGATGGTTTTGGATTTTTAAGATCACCCAACTATAATTATCTGCCATGTCCTGATGATATATATGTATCACCCAGCCAGATAAGAAAGTTTGATTTAAGGACAGGTGATACAGTGCATGGCCAGATACGTTCGCCCAAAGAAGGGGAACGTTACTTTGCCCTTCTTAAGGTTGAACAGGTTAATTTCACTGATCCTGAAAAAGCGAAAGATAAGATACTTTTTGAAAACCTTACCCCTCTTTATCCAACTGAAAGATTCCTGCTGGAACACGATCCGAAGGAGATTTCTACAAGGGTAATGGATTTATTGACCCCCATTGGTAAAGGGCAGCGCGGTATGATAGTTGCCCCGCCATATAGCGGCAAGACCATAATACTCCAAAAGATAGCCAATGCTGTTACTAAGAATGCCCCTGATACCATACTCATAGTTCTTTTGATAGATGAGAGGCCTGAAGAGGTAACCGATATGGAGCGTTCTGTAAAGGGTGAAGTTATAAGCTCCACATTTGATGAGCCGGCAGAGAGGCATGTCCAGGTCGCGGAGATGGTTCTTGAAAAGGCAAAAAGGCTTGTTGAGCATAAAAAAGATGTTCTTATTCTCCTTGACAGCATAACCCGATTAGCCCGCGCTTATAATACAGTTGTACCCCACAGCGGTAAGATACTTTCAGGAGGCGTTGATTCAAATGCCTTGCATAAGCCCAAGAGGTTTCTTGGGGCCGCAAGAAATATAGAAGAGGGGGGATCACTTACTATTATAGCAACCGCGCTAGTTGATACAGGAAGTAGGATGGATGAAGTCATATTCGAAGAATTTAAAGGAACAGGAAATATGGAGCTTCAGCTGGACAGAAACCTGTTCCAGAAAAGGATTTATCCGGCTATTGATATAAAACGCTCCAATACAAGAAAAGAAGACTTGCTTTTGGACCCAGAAGAACTGAAACGCGTGTGGATACTCAGAAAAATATTAAATGAATTGCCTTCCGATGAGTCTATGCAGCTTCTTATAGAAAAATTGTCTAAGGCGAAGACAAACGCGGAATTCCTAATGGGAATGAACTACTAAACACTAAAACAGGAGGAAACAGGAAATGAAAGAGAAGATACATCCAGACTACAAGGAAACAACAATAACATGTGCCTGCGGTGAGGTTATACATACCCGCTGCACAAAGCCCAATATAAAGGTTGAAATTTGTTCTAAATGTCACCCCTTCTTTACGGGTAAGCAGAAACTTATTGACTCTGCCGGTCGTGTTGAGAAGTTTATGAAGAAGTACGGGAAAAAATGATAGAAGGATTGCAAAAAAAGAAAAAACGCTCAGAGGACCTCAAGGCCCTATTGTCTGATGAGACTGTCTTGCAAGACAGAGCTCTATATCAGAAGTATGCTAAAGAACTGGCATCTATGTCTGATATGCTTGAGAAATATGATACATATATGTTATATGAAAAAGAGAAGGCCAGCCTGCATACTATGCTTGATAATAAGCATGAGTCTGATTTTATAGAACTAGCTCGGTCGGAAATCAAGGAGATTGAAGTTAAACAGGAAAAAATTAAATCTGAACTTGAGAATATACTAATTGAGGATGACCCTGACGCGTCCCGCAATATAATAATGGAGATAAGAGCGGGGACAGGGGGTCTTGAGGCGTCTCTATTTGCCGCCGATCTTTTCAGGATGTACGCTAAATACGCGCAGGATAACGGATGGAAGGTTGATGTTATGAACACATCACCTTCTGATGCAGGAGGCGTAAAAGAGATAATATTTTCGATAGAAGGGCATAATATTTTTAAAAAACTGAAATATGAAAGCGGTACTCATAGGGTTCAGCGCGTCCCCTCTACCGAAGCGCAAGGCAGGATCCATACATCCGCTGTTACAGTTGTTGTGCTGCCTGAAGCTGAGGAAGTTGATTTCAAGATAGACGCTAAAGATATACGCGTTGATGTTTATCGTTCAAGTGGATGCGGAGGCCAAAGCGTTAATACTACAGACTCTGCCGTTAGGATAACGCATGTCCCTACAGATGTAATTGTAACATGTCAGGATGAGCGCTCGCAGCTTAAAAATAAGGTCAAGGCCATGAAGATACTGCGATCGCGTCTTTTTGAAAAATACAGGCAGGACCAGGCAGATAAGATTACGCAACAAAGGAGAAGCCAGGTTGGTTCAGGAGATAGAAGCCAGAAGATAAGGACATATAATTTTCCTGACAGGCGCGTTACTGACCACAGGATAGGCCTTACCCTCCACAGATTAGAGGCGATATTGCAGGGCGATTTAAATGAAATAATAAACGCGCTTATTGACGCTGATAGGAAGAAAAAACTTGAGAATTTATAGCTCTGGTACAAACAAAATGCTTAACAAGACGATAACAGTTTCGCAGGTCGCTTCGCGTTTAGGTGTTTCCGGGATATCTTCACCGGTAATAAATGCTGAGATTATGCTGAGTCACTTATTGGGTTTAAGGGCTGTTGACTTGTATACAAACAAGATAAGCATCAGCCTGGAAGATTCTGAATTGCTTGAACAGATGATAACGCGCCGTATAAATGGGGAGCCGCTGCAATATATCACAGGCAAAACTAATTTTTACGGTAATGATATTGTCGTAAGAGAGGGAGTGTTTATCCCAAGGCCGGAGACGGAGATACTGGTCGATACCGTTATCGCATATGTGAAAACGAATGAATCCCTGATACTAGATGTTTGCACAGGAAGCGGTAATATTGCTATATCATTGACAAAGTCATTAACCCATTGTAAAATAATAGGTTCTGATATTTCAGAAACAGCGCTTAAGGTGGCCGAAGAAAACGCAAGGCTCAACAGAGTTTTTGACAGGATTACATTTATCAAGGCAGACCTTTTGTCTGTCCCGGGTGTATACAGAAAGGCCTTTGATATAATAGTATGTAACCCCCCTTATGTGCGTTGTAGTGATACAGAAAATTTTTCAAATGAGCTAAGGCGCGAGCCGATTAAAGCCTTTTATGGCGGCACGGACGGTATGGATTTTTACAAGCGCATAGCGGAAGATGCCCCTGGGTTTCTAAAAGATAATGGCCTTATTGCCCTTGAGATACCGGACAATAGCAGGCTGGAAGTGGAAGATATCATCATGGGCTCAGAGAACTTTTCTGATACAAGATTTTTTAATGATTTAAACAATATTGAAAGAGTGGTAACTGCCCGATTGAAAGGCTGAGCATGGACAAACTTATAATAGAAGGCCCAACCAGGTTATCAGGAGAAGTAAGAATAGCCGGCTCCAAAAACGCGGCATTGCCTATAATGGCTGCCTGCATTCTTGCTGACGAGAAGTCTCTTATAAAAGGTGTCCCTGAATTAAGCGATGTATTTACAATGTGTAAAATACTGCGCGCTTTAGGAGTAAAGACAAGTTTCTCAGATGGCAATCTTGAAATAGACCCCGCGGGGTATAAAGGCAATACGGCATCTTACAGCTATGTTAGTACTATGCGTGCCTCAATATGTATTCTTGGCCCTCTTCTCGCGAAGCAGAAATACGCGAAGGTATCGCTCCCAGGAGGCTGTATAATAGGGCCCCGACCCATAAATATACACAGAAAAGGATTAGTTGCTCTTGGGGCAGATATAACAATAGAGCATGGTTATGTGATAGCGAAAACAAAGGGGTTAAAAGGAAATTCTGTATACTTGGGCGGGCCTTTTGGTTCATCAGTTTTAGCTACAGCTAATGTGATGATGGCAGCAACCCTGGCTAAAGGAAAGACCATAATTGAATATGCCGCTTGTGAACCGGAGATTGTGGATTTAGCAGATTTTCTTATAAAGATGGGCGCTAAGATAAGAGGGCACAGGACGCACACGATAGAGATAGAAGGCGTTAAATCCTTGCATGGAGCAACGCATAATGTTATACCGGATAGAATAGAGGCAGGTACATACATGATAGCCTCATGCGCGACAAAAGGGGATATCACTATAAGGGGCGCTGAAGCAGAACATCTAAGGGCATTAATAGACAAGCTTTCCGAGGCTGGTGCTACTATTACTATAAAGGCTAATGGTGATATAAGGGTAAGGGCATCGCGCAGGCTTAAAACAATAGATGTAACTACCTTGTCTTATCCTGGTTTTCCTACGGATTTACAGGCACAGATAATGGCGCTTATGTCAGTTGCGAAAGGCATAGCAATAATAACTGAAAAAATATATCCCGAGCGCTTCATACATGTAGGAGAGCTTAACAGGATGGGCGCAAACATAACACTTGAGGGGGAAAGCGCTATTATACATGGTGTAAATTCTTTAAGCGGAGCCGAGGTTATGGCATCTGATCTAAGGGCATCAGCAGCCTTGGTGATAGGCGGGATGGTAGCTAAGGGTAAAACAACCATTTCAAGGATATATCACCTTGACAGGGGTTATAAGGATATGGAGAAAAAACTCTCAGTATTGGGCGCCAGGATAGAAAGAATGAAAACATAGTTGTAAACCTAACCGTAAAACAAGGAGTGATACAATGGCAGTTACAATAAGGCTTAAAAAGATGGGATCAAAAGGTAAACCGCACTTCAAGATCATAGTTTGCGATCAGCACAAAGGTAGAAACGCAAAGGCGATAGAAGAGCTTGGCCTTTATGATCCGTCAAAAAACCCTGCTTTTATAAAGATTGACAGGGAAAGAGCCTCTTACTGGGTTGGTGTAGGAGCGCAAATGACAGATACCGTAAAGAGCATAATAAAGAACGCGTAAGGCAATAAACGCTATGAATATACATGTGTTAACCCTGTTTCCCGGCATGTTTGATTCGATATTATCAGAATCTATAATTAAACGCGCTAGAAAATCAGGCAAAATACACGTAGAGATACATGATATAAGAGAATATTCAGCTGATAAACATCACAAAGTAGATGATAAGCCATTTGGCGGTGGGCCCGGGATGGTTTTACAGTGCCAACCGGTCATAGATGCGTTATGCAGCATAAAACAAACTTGCCCTGATGCTAAAGCGGTACTTATGGGCCCTAGAGGCAAATTGCTGGATCAACAATTATGCCGCGATATGGCAAAGCAAAAATCTATTATACTGGTGTGTGGGCACTATGAAGGCATGGATGAGAGGATCAGGGGTTTTGTTTCGGATGAAATATCTATCGGAGACTATATATTAACAGGGGGGGAGGTCCCTGCTATGGTATTAATTGATTCTATTGCAAGGTTAATACCTGGTGTACTTGGAGATGATGAGTCAAGTGCTGATGAAAGTTTTGTCGGCGGGCTCTTGGAATACCCTCATTATACGCGGCCATCTAATTATAAAGATAAAAAGGTGCCTGATGTGTTGTTATCAGGTAACCACAGCTCGATAAAAAACTGGAGAAAAAAAGAGTCTATCTTAAAGACGATCAGGCAGAGGCCTGACCTGATAACACATATAAGCCAATTGGAGATATAATTTATGGTATGGCACACATAATACTAAAAAAGGAGTTAATGGAATGGATATGATAAAAGCAATAGAGGCAAAGTATGCTAAGAAAGATGTACAGCAATTTTCAGTAGGAGATACCATTAAGGTGTTTATAAGGATTATCGAAGAAGATAAGCAGAGGCTCCAGGCATTTGAAGGAGTAGTTATAGCCAAGAAAGGTTCTGGCGCAGGGGAGGCATTTACAGTAAGGCGTGTTTCCTATGGCGAAGGCTTAGAGAGGACATTTTGTATTCACGCCCCCAGTATTGATAAAATTGAACTGATAAGGCATGGCCGGATAAGGCGTGCCAAGCTTTATTATCTGAGGAAGAAGGTTGGCAAAGGGGCAATGATTGAGGAAAAGGTTGGCCAAAACCCAAAAAAATAATTATCTGCTTAGCCAAGAGCTCAAGGCAATGGCCATGGGGTATCGTTTTATAGCCGGAATAGATGAAGCCGGCAGGGGGCCTCTGGCGGGGCCTGTTGTCGCCGCGTCTGTCATATTAAAAAACTATAATTTTTCAGCCAAGATAGATGATTCCAAGCGGCTTTCACCTTTAGCAAGAGAGCGTGCGTACCGGGAAATATCCCAAAAAGCGTTTGTTGGCATAGGTATTGTTCCGGAAGACGCTATTGACAAGATAAATATTTATCAGGCTACTATGTTAGCAATGCGCATATCGATACTTAATCTTGACGTTAAGCCGGATTTTTTGCTGATAGATGGAAATATGAACTTAAGCATTGAAACAGAACAAGCCGCTATAGTCCGCGGCGATCAAAAAAGCCTGTCGATTGCCTGCGCGTCTATAATGGCAAAGGTTACCAGGGACCGGCTTTTGAAATTTTATGATAATATATTTCCAGGATATGGTTTCAGCCAACACAAGGGCTATGGGACCAAAAGTCATATAAAGGCTATAACGCATAAAGGCTTATCTCCTATACATAGGCGTAGTTTTCATGTGGAATCAGTTATCAGAGGATAAATATGCTTTCGGATATTAAAATAGCGCAGCAAGTACGCCCGAGGCAGATAACAGAAATTGCCGATAATGCTGGTATCAAAAAGCAGGAGCTGGTGCCTTATGGCAACCACATTGCTAAAATCTCACCAACCATACTTCACAGATTAAAAGATCGGTCAAACGGCAAGATTATATTAGTCACTTCCATGACACCCACAAAATACGGGGAAGGAAAGACCTCTACTGCTATAGGATTAGCTCAGGCATTTAAGCGATTGGGCGAAAAGGCCATTCTTTGCCTGCGCGAACCGTCTCTGGGCCCTATGTTTGGAATAAAAGGTGGTGCTTGTGGCGGCGGGTATTCTCAGGTTATCCCGATGGAAGATATAAACCTGCATTTTACAGGCGATGACTATGCAGTATCAGCAGCCAACAATCTTTTATGCGCGATGCTTGATAATTCCGTATATTTCGGAAATTCTCTTAATGTGGATTTAAGGCGTATTGCAATCAGGAGGACCATAAACATAAGCGATAGGACGCTAAGGTCTCTGCGTTTTAATATAGGGAAAAAGTTTTTTTATAATAGCGGTTTTGATATTATAGCAGCATCGGAGATAATGGCTATTTTATCCCTGAGCGAAGATATAAATGACTTAAAATCGCGCCTTACAAGAATGATCATAGCCTTTACAAAAGACAAAAAGCCCGTTACCCCAAAAGACATAAAAGCGGTTGGCGCTATGGGTGCTTTGCTCTCAAATGCCCTGATGCCGAATCTTGTACAGACCATAGAAGGGGTGCCGGCCTTTGTACATTGCGGGCCTTTTGCAAATATAGCACACGGCGCAAACAGCATCTCCTCTATTCGTATGGCAATGAAATTGTCTGATTATGTAGTTACAGAAAGCGGTTTTGGAGCGGATTTGGGGGCTGAAAAGTTTTTTGATATTGTATGCCGTCAGGGCAGGATAAAACCCGCCCTTGCTGTAATTGTTGCCTCGAAAAGAGCGGTAGATGAACACGGCATACCAAATCTTAAAAAGCATATTGAGATAGTAAGGAATTTCGGTATAGAGCCCATAGTTGCCTTGAACAGATTCCATAACGATACTATCAGTGATTTAACTGATATCCAGAAGGCCTGCGGTAGAATAGGAGTAGAAAGTTATATATCTGATGCAGTTAAAAAAGGCGGCAAAGGGGCATTATCTCTGGCAGGCGCGTGTATCAAGTCAATTAAGAAGAATAAAGTCAGGTTTAAATTTATTTATGATGATCATTCAACTATAAAAGATAAAATAGAAGCTATAGCCAAGAAGGTTTATGGGGCTGAATCCGTAACGATGGGTTCAAAGGCAAAGAACGCCCTTTCACAGATAGAGGGTTTAGGGTTAGGAAGGCTTCAGGTTAATATAGCAAAGACGCAGTTTTCTATATCCGATAACCATCTTTTAAAGGGTGCCCCCAGCGGCTGGAAGATGAAAGTCCATGATATAAGGATATTCTCAGGGGCAGGTTTTGTAGTGCCTATATGCGGGGATATATTGTTATTGCCCGGCCTACCGCGGCGTCCTGCCGCGTGGGATATCGATGTAGATTTAAATGGAAAGATAAGGGGTTTATTTTAAAAACCCGATTGGTAAATTATGAAGTATGTGGATAGAAGTATAAGATGTTATTTGAACTGCCTTGCGGAAAAAACTTCTATACCTGGCGGAGGAAGTGCTTCCGCGCTTATGGGTTCATTAGGGTGCGGCCTATTAAGCATGGTTGCTAATTTTACCTTATCGAAGGGCGGTTTTAATGGCTACAAAGAAAGGGCTAAAAAGGCTTTAAAAAAATCCGAATGTTTTAGAAAGATACTTATCAATATTATTGATGAAGACACTGAATCCTATAGGAGGCTTTCAGCTGCTTTTAAAAAATGTGCCAAAGATAGTGATAAAGTACAGAAGGCCCTTAAGGCCGCGATAAAGCCCCCGTCAAAGGTATGCGATTATTCTTATAAGGCTGCCCTAATAGCGCTTGAGCTTTCATATGTGGGTAAAAAAACAATATTAGCCGATGTAGTAGCAGCTACACACAGCCTTGATGCTGCTTTTGAGGCAGGGCGTGCAAATATAGATGTTAATCTTGGCTATGTTAGAAATAAGGCATATGTTTCAAGCAAGAAACAGGTATATAGGTCTCTTCAAAGAGATATGAAACAGATTAAAAGTAAAATATTATCCGTTGCGCGTGAAAGGATGGATGCCCGATGTCAGCTATAATACTTGATGGCAGGTTGAAAGCCAATGAAATCAAGCAGAACTTAAGGCAGGAGATAGAAAGGCTTAAAGCTTTGTCAGGGCGCGTTCCCAGGTTAGCAGCCTTGCAGATCGGAGATGAGGCCTCTTTCTCGGTATATGTTAATTCTCAGAAAAAGGCCGCTGAAGAAATAGGAATTGACTACAGGCTTGTAAAGCTGCCCTCTGATTGCACGGAAAAATGCCTTATCGATAATATCTTATCATTAAATAATAATAAGGGCATAAGTGGTATTATTTTGCAGTCGCCATTGCCCGCGGTATTTAATATAGTGAAGATATCATCTTTTATATTATCGGATAAAGATGTCGAAGGGGTTAATCCTGAAAATAAAGGAAAGCTGCTGCTTAATTCTTATAAGGTGGTCCCCCCTACAGCATCTGCAGTTATGGAACTGATAAGGCTTTCCGGAATAAGCCTAAAAGGCAAAGAAGCAGTAATTATAGGACATAGTGGTATCGTCGGAAAACCCTTGGCCATGCTTTTGCTTGATAAACTATGTACGGTTACTGTATGCCATATAGAAACTCATAAAAGAGGAAATCTCCAGGAGCATATTAAAAGGGCGGAAGTTCTTATAGCATCAGCAGGACGTCCGAATCTTGTCCAGGGTCAGTGGGTTAAAGAAAACGCTGTTGT
>Ga0268277_1001767_pt1 | contig 13828 bp, 15 predicted proteins | sample saktaG_5_FD_190132 | JGI IMG/M metagenome (GOLD analysis project Ga0268277, IMG submission 190132) | Saline water microbial communities from Sakinaw Lake, British Columbia, Canada - sak_2010_1_5_50m | ecosystem: Environmental > Aquatic > Non-marine Saline and Alkaline > Saline ...
ATTCAAGAGAAAAAAAATAACGTCTTAAGTGGGAAAATACGTGATATAAAGTGGAATAACCTTATTTGTAAAGTTGAATTAGATGGTGCAAACGACGAGTATCAGGTAGATATTCGGACCAAACCTTTAGATGAAACTACCACGATTGTGATCTCGCCGACTGAAAAGAAGATAGTAAAAGAAAATATGTGTTCACTGATGGTGGATGATACATGCGAAGGCATGGCGGTTTGGATTGTATTATCCTCATCAACAGCAATAATCGTTGATAAACAAATGACCTCCGTAGGTCAATAATAGGTATCAATATGGAATTGGATGGCGTAGACAAACTCATTGCTCACAGTTTTGAAGGATACTTTGTCAAAAAGGATTTGATAGAACCCTTTCGGAAAACATATCCTGTACCAACTTACGTCATTGAATTTTTATTGGGAAGATATTGTGCCACTATCGATGAATCGGAGATTCAGGAAGGTCTAGAAATTGTAAAGAACCAGTTAGCCAATCGTACGGTCCGTCCCGGTGAGGAAGAATATTTTAAATCGAAGGCCAGGGAGAACGGTTCGATAAGGATTATAGATATCATAACGGCAAAACTCGATTCCACGACCGATAGTTATGTGGCAACCCTTCCCAGTCTACGCCTCAATAATGTCCGCATCATTCCTGAAATGGTAAATGAAAACGATCGGATGTTGACGGGAGGGTTTTATGCGGAAGTGGAGGTGGAATATGATAGCGCTATTGCACTGGAAAACAACGGAAGACCTTTCGGCATTGCTAGCATTCGGCCGATACAATTATCACAGCGAAATGTGTTGGAAATTCTCTTCAAAGGTAGAAAGAATTTCAATCTGGAAGAATGGAAGGACATGCTCCTTCGGAGTGTTGGTATAGAGCCGTCCAAACTATCTGAAAGGGCAAAAAACGTCCTATTTGTCCGGATGATCCCTTTTGTCGAGCGTAACTACAATATGGTGGAATTAGGTCCGCGTGGCACGGGGAAGTCGCATATTTACCAACAAATATCTCCCTACTCTCATCTGGTTTCCGGCGGTAAGACAACAGTTGCTAAAATGTTTGTAAACATGGGCAATGGAGAACGAGGCCTGGTGTGTAAATATGATGTTGTCTGCTTCGATGAAGTTTCCGGGGTTTCTTTCGACCAGAACGACGGCGTTAATATTATGAAGGGTTATATGGAGAGCGGCGAATTCAGTCGCGGTAAGGAACCTATTCGCGCCGATGGGGGAATCGTCCTGGTCGGCAACTTCGATGTGGATGTAGCTCATCAGCAAAGGATTGGTCACCTTCTTGGCCCTCTTCCCAAGGAAATGAGAAATGACACAGCCTTTATGGACCGCATCCATGCATTCCTTCCGGGATGGGATTTTCCAAAGATGGATAAATCTTACTTTACTCAGCACTTTGGTCTGGTAAGCGATTTTATGGCTGAATGTTGGACAAGATTGAGAGATATTAGCCGTCTTTCCACAGTCCTGCCAAGAATTGATTACGGAGGTGCTTTAAGTGGGAGAGACACAACTGCTGTTAATAAAACACTGAATGGTCTACTGAAAATGATGCAACCCGATCAGGAAGAGCCGATTTCGGATGAATTGCTGGAGTGGGCTGTAAAAGTAGCGATGGAATATCGCAGACGGGTAAAAGAACAGCAAAAAAGAATTGGATCCGCCGAATTCAGGAATACGCATTTCAGTTATCGGATTGGTGAAGATGGCATAGAAACATTTGTTACCACACCGGAAATACATAGTGAAAATACCATAGGCGAAGATCCCTTACCACCAGGTCAGATATGGGTGTTAAATACTGGTGGTCAGGATGAATTAACAGGTCTCTATAAAATTGAAGTGAATATAGGACCCGGTTCCGGTGTCAAGATTTTAAACAGACCTATTCCTCCCCAATTTCAAGAGAGCGTACGATATGCGGAACAAAATCTGTACAGTAAATCTAAAGAGTTAGTAGGAGATCGCGATCCAAGAAACCATGAATTTTCAATTCAACTAAGAACCTTTGATGCATCCAAAAGCGGTAATGGGGTAGGTATGGCTGTCTTGATTGCCATGTGTAGTGCGATGATTGAAAAGGGTATAAAAGGAGGACTTGTCATCGTCGGGCAGTTGAATCTTGGTGGTTCTTTGGATTTAGTGTATAACGCCGTAAATCTGGCAGAACTAGCCGTTGAAAAAGGAGCAACAACGTTCTTAATACCAATCAATGCTCGAAAACAACTCAATGAACTTTCCGACGAGATGGCTACTAAAATCAATATCCAGTATTTTACGGATCTGAAGGATTGTTTGATTAAAGCGTTGGTTGACTAGGGGAGCACCTTACCCGACTTAGTATGGAGTGATGAATTCATCAGAGTTATCGGCAATTTTGCAGCAGTATTGTCAAAGATTGTCCGAATGATTTTCGGAATCGGTGTCCGAATGGCGCCCGATTTTCCGTCCACCTTAGCCAGCAGACCGGTTTTACCGCATCCCCAATGAGCGCAGATATTTTCAGATAAAAAGATGTTGCCCCTGTGACTTTATATCAGTACCAAAGTGAATCGAATAAAAAGGGTATTTACGAAAAAAGAATTAGCTGGTTTAACATAAGAATAACTAGCAGTTGGATTATTAAATGAGTTTACTTGATTCACTTAAGGGTATTTTTAATATTACCTCGGTGGATATTGGCGAATTAAATCGACGGGCAATAAATATGAATAACAATTCTGATTACCCTGCTTTAGATCCTTTGGATGGAGTTGAAATCACTGATGAATACAAATTAGTGAAATCCCTGATCGAGGATGGGTATCCGATTGTGTTTGTTAGCGGAAAAGCCGGAACCGGCAAAACAACCATGATCCAATATTTACGCCAGGTTCTGAACAAAAATATTGTGGTGGTAGCCCCGACTGGTGTTGCCGCACTGAATGTCCAAGGTGTCACAATCCATTCCTTTTTTCATTTCCCACCAAGAATTATTGTTGATGAAGATATTAACATTATTCGCTCCCGGCAATTATACGAACATCTGGATGTACTCATTATAGATGAAGTCTCTATGGTCAGGGCAGATATTCTTGATGCGATTGATAAATTTCTTCGCAAGAACAGACGTCAATTATATCAACCTTTTGGTGGAGTTCAATTACTGTTGGTAGGAGACCTTTTTCAATTGCCGCCAATTATCACTCGAAGTGAGGAACAATTTTTTTCATGCAACTATCCCAGTCCCTTCTTTTTCAGTGCAAAAGCCTTGCAAAACTGTCAATTAATACCTATTGAATTAACAAAGATATTCAGACAAGTTGATCCGGTTTTTACGGACACCTTAAATAAAATCAGAGTAGCCGAGCAATTAGATACCATACTGCCAAAAATAAACCAAGTTTGCTATGCGGATAACAAAGTTACAGCCCCACTTCTTACTTTGACATGTACAAATGATAGTGCGGATCAAAAGAATATTACTGAACTCGAAAAGTTGCCAGGAAGGAGTAGAATTTTTCAGGGCGTTGCATCCGGTAAGTTTTCTATAGAAAATGAAAAATTACCATCACCCTTTTACCTTACCTTAAAAGTCGGTGCACAAGTAATGTTCACGAAAAATGATGATTCCAAACGTTGGGTCAATGGGTCTCTTGGTAAAGTTGTAGATTTTGATGATTCATCAATTCAAGTACAACTTCTTTCAGATAATCCCGGAGGAACATATGGAGTCCATCGGGTAAAATGGGAAACGTACAGATATGAATACGATGTTGTTTTAAATAAAATCAAACCGGTCGTTGCAGGTTCTTATACTCAGTTTCCATTAATGTTGTCATGGGCTGTTACAATCCATAAAAGTCAGGGGAAAACCCTCAAAAACGTACTTATAGATTTAGGCTACGGTGCCTTTGCTCCCGGACAGGTTTATGTTGCCCTGAGTCGCTGCCGTTCAATGGATGATATAAGTCTAGTTAGACCAATAGAGAAACACGAAGTGAAGTGTGATGAAACAGTAAAGCGGTTTTATCTGGCAGTGACAGAATTGATGAAAGACATAGACGGAACTCCTTCTGAATTATTTTAAATCTAAGACCATACAAACTCTGATTCTTTAAATTTTCCCCACATTCATTTAGGAAGTATTGGGACAAAGAAAGTGGCGCAGAAATAATTTTAAAAGGGTGATGAAATCCTATAAAGTTTCAGCCGATTTTGGGGAAATTTGTGAATTATTTCTTGTCGGGCTAAATGCGAAAATACAATTTATTAACTGAGGGGGACACCCGCCCTTTCTATTTTACCAGATTCGCACCTGATCGCGTAGCGTCAGTGTGCTCCGAGGGAGTCCCGTTGGGAGATTAAGCCCCCCATATGTGGATTTACAACAAAATTTCTGTAGTCATCAAACCAGGGTAACAGGAGACCATTCATGCGTACAAGAACCTATACAAAGAAAGATGTCGTAGAAATTACGGCAAAACGCTTAGGCTATTCTTGTTCCGAAACTTCAAAGATAGTGAATGAGGCTTTTATCACATTGCGTGAAATGCTTTGTGAAGATAAAAAAAATTTACGTATCGAGATCCGTGGCTTTGGTGTCTTCGAAGTCAAACCCACTAAGGCAAAACCTATGGCCCGCAATCCACGAACCAACGAGATTTATTACGTTCCTCCCCGGAAAAAGACACATTTCAAGCCGGGAATAATTATTAAAGCTGCCCTGAAAAAATAAGCCGGATAGATTTGTGGTGCTTATTTCGTGCTTAGAATTTTGAAAGTGTTAATTCAATAGTGGGGAGCAATTTGGGGCCGGTTTACCGCAATTTGGTCGTATTAAATTGTACCAAAGCTGGTCGTATAGAAGTGTACCAAAATTTCTAGCAGGAAAGAATTCTGATTGACGAAATTTACAATTCCTTGCGGAAAAAGTGTCGTTTATCAGAATTCCCTAAATGTGATACTTCATACCATGTAAGACCTAACAACGGTTATTGTAAAATACACTTCAAAGCCTCATGGAGTTTTTTCCATTTTAGCCCACTTTCAGGTTAAAAATAAGGGCAAGACACCACAAAATGGAAAACATACAATTATAAACTGGTTCGAATCCAGTAGCGTCCACACCCGTTTTCCCGTCGACAGCATACCAAAATCCACTGGTGTAAATTCGATCAGATTGCCATATAATTACCGAGTATTATCGACAGAAGCCAAAAACTTTTTCCCCGAATATTCAATACAATACTGTGATAGAGCAAATGGTCTAATTGTGATTAACTTAAAGAAGAATTTTTATTGATCATTAGTTTCTCAACTTCTGATACCAACACAGAAGGTGATACTTTTAAAGTTTTTGATATTGTGAATATTGTATCAAGTGTAGGGCGCCTTTTCCCCCTTTCCAATAAACTGATATATGTACGATCAAGGTTACAATCAAAAGCCAATCTTTCTTGCGAATAATTCGCCTTTTTTCGATAGTACCTTAGTATGACCCCAAACGCTTGTTTTATTTCCATTTGAATAAAAAATTCTTGATTCATCATACAAATAATGTTACTATTTGTCTACGGACTATAGTCGTCATATTTTTTTATTACATGTTTGACAGATTGATAAAGGAGTCAAATATGGAGAATGAAAAAAGAGAGGAAACCTTCAAGAGCAGAATGAATGAAATTGTTTAACTTAAAACGAAAAGGGGAATCGAAAATGAAAGTGGTAAGAATTATTAAAACAACATTAATAGTTGCATTTTTTTGTGATATAGTCTCTGCTCAAAACATAGAGCAGGAAAATATTACGGTACTTCCTTTTAGTGGGTGGCAAAGTAGCAACACAAGGGAGATTAGAGAATACCAGAACATATTAACGGATAAAATAGTAACACGAATAATAAAAAGTCATAGGTTTAATGTTATTGATCGATCACATCTTGACCAAATAATAAAAGAACAAAACCTTCAACTATCAGGGGCAATAGATGAGGCGACAATGGTTCAGATGGGTAGAATAATTGGTGTTGAGAAATTCATAACTGGCAGCTTTACTAGAAACTCTACTGAGTACCACAAGGAAGAATATTATGAAGGAAAAAAAATTATGGATGCTTATTATACTTCGGAAATTAATGCGACAATAAAATTGCTGGATGTTGAAACTGGAATGTATATCGAGGCTACTGAAGCAATTGGTACCGGCCGTGGAAATGATAATAGAAACGCGCTTTTGGATGCTTTGGAAATGGTAGCAAATAATGTTATTAGTGGGTTTGAAGAATACTTTAAAATCCAGGCGTTCATAACAAAAATCGATAAATCAATTGTATATCTTGACAGAGGAACAACACATGGGATAAATACTGGTATGAGTTTTGAGGTTTACGATATTATAAGAAATGATGTTGTCAGTAGAAGTACAAGTGTCGGCGCTAATGTGTCAAAAATTGGCAAATTGAAAATAGTATCAACAGAATCACAATCGTCAAAAGGCAGGATGTTTGGTGATTTCAGTCAAGTAAGTATTGGTAATTTAATCAGGGAAACGAAAGAAGAAATTAAAGTTGAAGCAATCATAATAGAAAAATCATTTGGTAAAGTAATTATTAATGCCGGAGCTGATCTTGGACTTAATGAAGGATCGACTTTTAACGTAATAAAAAAAGAGCGGGAATTAATAGACCCGATAACCGGTGAAGTGTATGGCATGAAAACAAAGAAGATCGGTCTAATACACCTTAATGAAGTTGGACAAAGTTATGCGAGAGGGGAAATAATCAAAGGCAGATACAGCATTGACGAAGGGATGTATATAAAAGAAACAGAGGGGTTGGTTACCAATTTAGGTTTTTCAATATCCTATGGAATCTTTAATGCCACGACGGATGTCAATAATACAGTCGGTGATTATACAGTGACCGATAAATATACAGGTTCTCATAATATTTCTGTAAATTATAGTAAATATACAGCATTTACAAATGGTACACTTATTAAAGCCTCATTATATGGTAGAGATTTGGCACGTAATTATTCAGCATATCTGAACTTTGACATTTATAAAATAAACGATAACCTTAGTGCTTGGTCAACTGATCTATGTCTTTCTTACTATCTTGGAATCTTACCCGAATACATATATATAACTCCTGGTTTGGGCATTGGTTTTGGGAATGCAAGTCAAGAGTTGCCAGGGAATATTGTGGGTGAGATAAGTAATGGCGAGGACAAGTCATTATCGGCGCTATCAGTATTTTTAACTGGTAATATTGGCGCGAGAATTACTCTAAACAACTTTATTTTTTGGGGAGAGATGTCTTACCGAACTCTTAATTTCTCTGAATGGAAATATGCTGTAGCAACAGGAACAAAAGATGATAATGGAAATGATGAAACCGAATCAATTACACTCAATAATGTATTGGTTCCATATCCCAAAATATCAATGCCAATATTTATAAATGTTGGTTTTTCGTATGAATTTTCGTATGAATTTTCATCAGAATTTCCTTATATATATTAATCGATGGAATTTCCTTATGCTCGACTCGGGTGACTTCCCGGGGCTCGGGGGGCCCCCTTGCCTGAAAAAGGCCTGAATAATTCGAAATATTATCATTCGTGATTTCGACTGAGTATGTAATGGCGTTGTTTCGGAATAGATAAAAGGCCATGAAATACTTAAAATGGGATTTAGACGGAATAATACCAGATCAATTAACGTGAAATTTTCATTTCTCCCCTGAAAAAGCACAAAATTTTTCGTAGAGAGCGCGAAATTGTTTGTTTTGTGAATAAAAATTATGGTAAAAATGGGGGGGTAAATCGACGAGAAAGTACATATTCGAGCAATTTCCTCAGGTGTCACGTATAATGTAAAATATTCATTCATAATGTGCAAAATATAACTGAATTAATGTATATGTATGTTGTGAATTATTAACAGTTTAAACGAAGGAGTTCAAAATGAACGAAAAACCCAAAACATCATCAAAAATGCAAACAGCAGTTGTTGTTGGTGAAGTTGTCCTGGCCGGTGTTACACTTGCCCTGAAGGTGGCCGGTTTGTTTCGGGATCGCATCAAGGCATGACAACAAAACAGCCGCTGCCACCGGAGGAGAGGGAAACAACGATTGAAGTCTCATTGCGCCATATCCTGGCTGCCTTCGGCGGCCTGATCGTGGCGACTTTCAGCGTAGGGGCGGGGATCGTCTTGATTCGGGATTATACCCGATACAAACGCCAGAAGGCCATCATCGATGCGGCTACTGAGTTGCTATTAACCCTGCAAAACAAGGAAAGGAGTTCAAATTGGAGCGAAAAAAAGAAGCCGACGGTTACACCCTCCATGTCACCACCGACGAAATGAAAACCACCGCCAAAGCGCTTGGTATTATCGGTGCCGGACTGGTGGTAATCAGAATTGTCCGGTTTTTGGTGTGGAAGTGAAGGGCAGGGATACCAAACTCCGAATAAGAGTCAACACCAGTAGCTTGGTCAAAATAGCCGGTATCGTTTCAAATAGTGTTATGCTAGCGGCGAACGCCTATTTGATTGGTTCCGGTATCCACAACGGAATCCGAGCGAGAAGACAGGAGCGTATTCAAGACAACCTGCAGACCACAGCTGAACTGGCCAGTGCCATAGCCGGCTTAACGAAAGTAATTTCGGAAACCATAGGTGTCCGCCATGAACAGAGCAGTGAAGTACTATGAACCCGGGGAACGGCGTTATGGTGTCGAGAATAACCTACAGTGTCTTTATTGCGGGAACACCACCGCGTTCTACATGGATTTGAGGCTTAGGCACCAGATGGATGTACAGGAAGATGGATTAATTACCATCGAACTGAACCAGCAAAAGACCCAGCGGGTTTTTGCCTCAATCTCAAAGAACATTTGGAATATCATCGATAAATCAAAGATGGAGGATCGGGAGATTATCCATTGCGCAAACTGTCACGATTCAGAATCGGTTGACTTTCAGGTCCGCATGCTCGACTGGTGCTGGCAGATGGGCTGTCCCGGCTGCGAGGTTTGCGGTGAGTTTATTTCTGAAGAAGAAGTAACAGAACTCTGCTCCGAATGCATCCGTGAATATGATGGTAACATCACGGAGGACGATTGTCAATGCCGCTGCCCGCATTATGATGATGGTCTATTGCAGGTACTGGAACATTATGGGAAGACACTGGAGGAATTGAAGACCGACTTGGGCTACTAGTTACACACACCAAAATAATGAGAAGGGGTCGTTTATCGGCCCCTTTTTCGTTTCTGAGGAAACTATGGAAATAAAACGAACTGATGATAAAAAGGGCTGGTTAATACCATACCTTTTAGGTCTTGATAATATGTTCTATAAGAGATGGGAATACTGGACCAGAATATGTTTGTCAGACAGGCTGGACCCCGATCCAATACCCTTTGTACACTTTCAGCCATCTCATACATACCAGCAAAAACAGGTTTATAAGAATATCACAAAATGCTTGGACTACACACGGAGTGTGTCTAATCCCCTGGAAGCATTTATTGACTGGTTGTTGTGGGGATTTAACCAAGGTGAGAAGTTCCCAGCCATATCGGATAAAGAAGATGATTTCTGGTACCGGACTTTCAATATGGGTTTATTCTATCTGGAGCCTGCGGATCATTGGGGTGATCTAGCATCGGAATACATAGGCCGGAATAATGCGCTTGGCTTTTTCGCCACACCGGGGAGTGTTGTTGAAATGATCGTGCGCATGACATTTGGCGGAGAACCCAAACATGAGCATAAAACCATGTCGGTTTGTGACTCTTGTTGCGGAACAGGTAATATGCTGCTCTATGCTTCTAACTATTCCTTCAATTTGTATGGAGTGGATATCTCTCACCTTCTGACCAAGATTGCAAAAGTGAACGGCTTCATTTATGTCCCCTGGTTGGTCTACAAACCTAAGAATCTGACCATATTTGATGAAATTAAACGATCTGCGATCGTGGAAATCGAACTGCCGACCGGAATTAAAATACCCCATTGTAATGTCTGTGGGAATGAGAATAACACCTTCCTCATGGATGTTGAAACGAAGCACCAATTAACAACAAACAACGGTTTAATTACAGTCGATAATCCGGAACTATCAAAAGACCTGATTACCAGAAAACTCAAACCAGAAAATATCTCCTGCGCCAGGTGCCATAAAGAATTCGAAAAGGAGGGCGTCAAATGAAATTATTGTGCCTTGTTTGCGGTAACTACAGTTACTTCGAAACCGACATTACCACCATCAAGGAGATCACTACCAACGATGGTCATATCATTATTGACAACGCATTATTCCCTGACTTCGATTATACAGAGGACACTATCCGGGATAATTTGAAAGACATTGTGGATTATGTTCTGAAGCAAGATGATTCCAGCCTGGCCTTTGATAGAGAAACCGAGACCTACTACAACAGATATATCTTTTGTGCAAGGTGCGGCAGTCCTAAAGTGACCAAACCCTTCCAGCCCAAACCCCGACATATATCTCTAGAGCAAGAATTACAGGAGAACCGGGAGGAATACAATTCTCTCAGAAAGGAGTGCCAAAACAATGAAAATTTCCTGCCAATCTTGTGGAAATAATAAAGCCTTTCTCATCCCGCTATGGGTGAGATGTACCTTTAAGTTCAACGAAGATGGAACACTGTCGATTTTGCATGTCCGACAACTGGAATCTCTGGAAGACAAGATTGCCGACCAGGGTAAAACATCCTTTGCAATCACCTGCAAAGAGTGCGGCGCTGATGCCCAGGTCACCCTGAATGAGTATGAAAACCTTGATCAGGAAAAAGAGCAATGTGCCGCGCTGGAGGGCTTATGACAGCTGAAGACTATAAACAACAAATAACGCTCCGAATTAAGGACAGCGTTAACCAGTGGATTGACGACGTCAAAGAGAAGGACAAAGATTTACTCCTGACCAAGCAATGGCAGGTCCTGTTTCCAAGAGGATTTAAGTCGGGTTTCAACACTTTGCCTGTGGTAACCAATAGCAAGAATGGTAAACACATCATTGGAGAAGTTGGCTTTGTATTGCCGGAGTCGCTGGAACTGGATATGGATTCTATAGAACTTAGTTTAAAGAATGAACCCTACAATGAAAACCAGAAACAGACTTCCAGCCATCGTTCTCTGAATGAACCCCTCGATATCCTGAACGGCATTATCGTCAACATCAACAGTTTCCTGCAGGGGCTAACCCCCACATCGAGCACACTCAAGCCCCTCAACCTGCGGCCTCTGGGAACAAACCCACTCCCGGGGGCTGCTCCCTCACAAAGCATCCGGATCAATCATAATGATGGGGACATTGACAACATCCGAAAGACATTGCTGCAAAGCAGTTACCTGCCGGACTGGTTCAAGACAATCGATTCAATGGAGATCCGGGAACAACTGCTCTCCAAGATTGCTGAGTCTTTGGCCCATTATCAGAAGCAAATTGGAAATACTGTAGACCTCCAGGAGTTCTTTGAAAAGTACACGGAGATGCTCCTGAAGCAGGACAAACTTTATCACTATTGCAAATATAAGAGCAAGGCAGTGGATTTGGATGATCAGCAGTGCTGTACCGAAAACTACTGCAGCAAGAAGCCTTATCATTCTCAATGTTCCAATGCCACTTTTCGCTTTGGAATCAAACCAAATAATTAAATAATGAGGCAAAAATGTTGAAAGAACTGAAAGCCTTTCTGCCAATTGCGGAGAAGGTAAGAGCGAGAAACCCTACATTGACGATTTTGAATTACATCGCAGTCCGCGACGGCCAGATGATGATCACTGATCTTGAGAATTGGCTGATGATACCAGTGGAAGATGAGCGTGAGTTCACCTTACCCTTTGACATCATGAGGCAAATCATGAAATCCCGGCCGTCGGAACTGAAAATTGAGATTCAGTCTGAGAATCATTTGGAAATCCATTATGATAATAACACCGTTGGTTGTCAATACCTTGATACCGAAGAGTATCCATTATTACCCAAAGAAGAGTTTGCGAAGATTGGATTCTGGACCGGCGATATGATCCTGCAGATGCACAAGCAATTGAAACACGCATCCAACGATGAACTAAAACCGGCCCTAATGGGAGTCTGGGTATCCCAGAAAGATAACCGGGTCAGTTCCTGCGCAACCGATGGTCACACACTTGAATATATCCCCAATCTGGATCCCGATCAAAAGGGTGAAACCACCCGGGATTTTGAAGGGATTATTCGACCAAAGTGTTTACAGATCCTGACCAAGTTCCGAATTGATCGAATGCATGTGGCTGTGGGTGAAAATTATATCCAATTTTGTTTGCCGCACTATATGGTTTTATATAGCCGGCTGATTGACGAAAATTACCCCGATTTTATGAGCATTCTGAATCAGGAAAATCCACATGAGCTGGTAATTGAAAAAAAGAGCATTTTAAAGGCCATAGAGGCCGCGATCCCCTTCGCTAATAAAGATACATACTTAAGTCAATTAATACTCCAGAATGGCACGATAAGGCTGTCCACGGTTGATCATGAACGTGACCTGACCTTTGCAACAGAGATTGAGCATCAAGGGCACTCCAAAGAGGAATTTGAAATCGGCTTCAACCTGAAACTGTTGCAGAAAACGCTCGAGAGTATTCCTGCCGATGACATCCTTTGGAAGTACCGGGATAACCACTCAGCAAATCTCTTTATTGCCCAAAATGACAACTGGAAAACAAACCTGTTGATGCCGGTCAGAATGGAGGATGAATGATGGAAAACGTCGTAATTGATACTCCTGAAAGGATAGAACAAGATATCGAGGAATTCAAGTTAGACTGCGTCGATGACGCGAAGAATTATACAGCGGCTAAAATCAAACTTTGCCGGGACCCTGAGAATGACCGACCGGTGCTCTTCTATTCTCAGGAATTGGCAAGAAACTTTAGAGACCAGCGCGATCCATTTGGACGTCGGCATGTGATTAAAGTGTTTACTCCATCGAACCTAATGGCAGTGGCGGATTCCACACTTGAGAGCAAGTTCAATGATACTATCCTGGCATTTAAACCCCGGGTCCAGGATTATTCCCCGTTAACGGATATTCACTCCCATAAGATGAATCTTTTTATCGACGAGGAGACGGCCACTTTTGTGTCCGATATCGGCATCAATGTGGATGGATTGGGAGAAGACTTTGCGGGAATCCAAAGTGTGGAGTCGACGCCATTTCTGGATGATCTGTCTATTAATGCCAGTAAACTGAAACTGGAACTGGCAGATCTGAAAAAACAACTCATGAACCTGAAGGAGGTAATGGCAAATGAATTCAATAATTACGTTGATCCTCGTTGTGTTTCTGGTGAATTATTTGAGGAGGCCCTTGCATACGAAAAAATTCCTCAGGGGTATGTACAGACGTTTCTTTCATTGAAAGAACAAATTAGGCATATCGAATCTCAACTAGGCGTTGTGAACACTGAAGTTTTTGTGGAAACGTCAAGCAGAATAAGATTACCGAAACTTATAGAAGGGAGGTTACATGACATCATCTCGATATGACTTCGAAGGGCTGTGGTTCGACATCTATCGGAAGGTTCTCAGACATAATGAGAACCTTGGTGACCAGGGACTGGATAAATCTCAATTGAGAGAGGTAACAACGTCGATATTCATCGCCCAGAGTCAACGCGGCGTTGTCAGGCCGATGATCATGAATGGATTCACGGAATCGGTGCTGAAAGAAGTATCTGAGATTAAGGATCGAGGCCTTCAGGAGAAAATTTATAAGAGTATCACCGAGATA
>Ga0268277_1001770_pt1 | contig 13809 bp, 10 predicted proteins | sample saktaG_5_FD_190132 | JGI IMG/M metagenome (GOLD analysis project Ga0268277, IMG submission 190132) | Saline water microbial communities from Sakinaw Lake, British Columbia, Canada - sak_2010_1_5_50m | ecosystem: Environmental > Aquatic > Non-marine Saline and Alkaline > Saline ...
TTAATACAATTTATAAGGTTACTTTAGGTCCAATGCCTCCTCAAGAGAATGTAGTTAGAAGTAGTAATAAAAAAAGTGTTGGCAGAAATGATCCATGTCCTTGTGGGAAAATTAATCCTAAAACAAAAAAACCAATGAAGTATAAAAAATGCTGTGGGAAATAAAATAAAAAAACAAATAGTAGTTGCAGTTAGTGGTGGGTTTGATCCACTTCATGCTGGGCATGTTAGGTTATTTAAAGATGCTAAAAAGCTTGGCGACAAGCTTTTTATTATTCTAAACAATGATAATTGGTTAATGTATAAAAAAGGATTTGTTTTTATGAAAGAGAAAGAAAGAAAAGAAATTGTTGAATCATTGTCATCTGTTGATAAAGTTGTTTTAACAAGTCATTCAAATAATTCAAAAGATATTAGTATTTGTAAGGAATTAAAAAAAATTAAACCAGATATTTTTGCTAATGGTGGAGACAGAACCAGAAAAAACATTCCCGAAGTAGCAGTTTGTAAAGAAATTAAATGTAAAATGGTTTTTAATGTTGGTCATGGTGGGAAGATTCAATCAAGTTCTGATTTAGTTAAAAAACAAAAATCAAAATTTGAGTTTTTAGTTTATCAAAATTATTTATCAATGATTAAGAATAGTGAAAATAGTAAGATGTTTCGTAATGTTTATATTTTAGATAATAATAAGAAAAAGGATATTTTAAAAAATGGTGAATTGTCTTGTGCATATTATGTTTCTTGTATTTTAAAGATTTTTAATTTAATTGATTCTAAAATATCTCCTCATTCAACAGTAAGTGGAACGATTAAGAATATGTTTAATAGTGACTGGCAAGTAACCAAGAAATTAGTTCCAGGGAATGTTTTAGTTTGGGAAAAAAATTTAGGCCATGAACATCTTGGATTTTATTTAGGCAAAGACAAGGCAATTAGTAATTGTTTAAAAAAGAAAACGCCTATAATTCATCATTATACTTATAATAATAAAAGAAAGATTATTAAGATTTTAGCTCATAAGATAATTAAAGAATAAATAAAGTATGTCTTATATATTTTTAGATGAATCAGGTGATCTAGGATTTAATTTTAAAAAAAGAAAAACTTCAGAATTTTTTATTATTACTTGTTTATTTATTAAAGACAAAAGACCTCTTGAAAAAATAATAAAGAAGACTCACTCAGAATTGAAAAAGAAATACAAAAGAAGATTTGGCGTATTGCATTCTTTTAAGGAGAAGCCCATAACTCGTCGGAGATTGTTAAAAAGATTAAGAGAAAAAGAGTGTGTTGTTATGACAATATATCTTAATAAAAAGAAAGTTTATACAAAATTTCATGATCAGAAGCAAGTGTTTTATAATTATGTTGTCAATATTTTATTAGATAGGATATATTCAAAAAAATTAGTCTCTACAAAAGGTTTAATCAAATTAATTGCATCAAGAAGAGAAACGAATAAGTTTCTTAATGATAATTTTAAAAGATACCTTAATCAACAAGTTAAAAATATCCATAGAGCAAAGATAGAAATAGAAATCAAGACTCCTTCAGGAGAAAAATCATTACAAGCAGTTGACTTTATTAGTTGGGCAATTTTTAGAAAATATGAACATAAAGATAGTAGCTATTATAATTTAATAAAAAATAAAATAGCAGAAGAAAATCCGCTATTTCGATAAAATAATAAAACCCCACATACTATTTGCGAGCGACCATCCGGAAGCCCATACATGAGGATTTACTTATTATCATTAAATATAACAGAAAGAAATTATGATGTCAATGGCAGATGTGGATAACTTATATTAAATATGTTTTTTAAAGAGCCAAAAAATAACAAAGATTTTTATTGGACTCAGCATGTTAAAGAAAAGATGCGTTATTATGGATTAGGAGAAGGAAGATTGCGAAGAATTTTAAGGGCACCCAAAAGACGAGAAGAAGGAATCGCTCCAAATACAATTGCTTTAATGCAGAATGCCGGAACAAAAAAACAAACAGAAATTTGGTTAATGTATCAACAGATTGGAAATAAGAAAAGAATGATTTCTGCTTGGCGTTATCCAGGAATTAGTCCAAAAGGGAAAGCTATTCCTATTCCTGAAGATATAATCGAGGAATTAAGGAAACTTACCAAGGCCGTGCCTTAAAAGCACAGCCTTTTGCAAAAGGCTGTAACTTTTCGAGGCACGGCCTTTCATGGTAGAATGTTCGTTTTAAGAATCTCTTAAAATTGACTAATTGCACGAAATAAGGTAAATTAAAAATATGGGAATGTTTTATAAAAACGAAGATAAACCAATGAGTGGTAATAAACATAAAAAAGTCCAAGGGACTATTTTTATTATTTTAATTATTAGTTTTTTAGCTGCTTCTTTTAGTTATCCAAATGTTTGGAACAAAGGAGTTGATTGGTTAAATGGATTAGCAGGAGTAGAAGTAATGCCACATTTTTGGCAAAAGCCATTTAAATTAGGATTAGATTTGCAAGGCGGTACTCATTTGATCTATCAAGCAGATTTAGCAAACATTACTTCAGATAATTATGATGATTCTATGCAAGGAGTGCGTGATGTAATTGAACGTAGAGTTAATCTATTTGGGGTTGCAGAACCAGTAGTTCAAGTTAATAAGGTTGGTTCAGACTATCGTTTAATTGTTGAATTAGCTGGAGTTAAAGATACACATGAAGCAATTAAAATGATTGGGCAAACACCTTCTTTAGATTTCCGTGAAGAAAGAAATTCAACAGAAAGAGATAATATATTAGCTAGACAAGAAGAAGCACATCAAAAACTATTAGATGGAATAGAAATTAATTTAGAAGAGCAATCCTTATTAATGCAAGATCCATATTTTATTCCAACTGAATTAACTGGTCGCTATCTTAAGGGTTCTCAAATACAAATAGATCAACAAACTTATCAATCTCAAGTTGGTTTAGAGTTTGATAGTGAAGGATCTAAAATTTTTGAAGATTTAACTAGAAATAATGTTGGCAAGAGATTAGCTATTTATTTAGATGGTGTAGCAATTAGTGCACCAACTGTTCAAGAGGCAATTACTGGAGGAAAAGCGCAAATATCTGGTGATTTTTCTACAGAGGAAGCTAAAGAATTAGTTCAAAGATTAAATGCAGGAGCATTACCTGTCCCGATTAATTTAATTAGTCAACAAACCATTGGAGCTAGCTTGGGAAAAATTTCATTAGATAAATCATTAAATGCTGGAATTTATGGATTTCTTGTAGTTTTAATTTTTATTATCTTCTATTATCGTTTACCTGGTTTATTGGCTAGTTTTTCCTTATTAATTTACATAGCAATAGTTTTGGCAATTTTCAAATTAATTCCTGTAACCTTAACCTTATCTGGTATTGCTGGATTTATTTTATCAATTGGTATGGCAGTAGATGCTAATGTACTTATCTTTGAAAGATTAAAAGAGGAATTAAAATCAGGAAAAAGTTTAGGTGGCAGTGTTGATGAAGGATTTAAACGAGCTTGGCCATCTATTAGAGATGGCAATATATCAACCATTATTACTTGTTTAATTCTGTATCTCTTTGCAACTGGATTAGTTAAGGGATTTGCTTTAACCTTAGGAATTGGTGTTTTAATAAGTATGCTTTCGGCTATTATTATCACAAAAAGTTTTTTAAGGTTATTCATAGGTGGTCGTTTAGAAAATTGGAAAAGTCTTTGGTATTAAAAATATGCAAATTGTTAAATATTCTAAAATATATATATCTATTTCAGCCATACTATTAATTGGTAGTGCGTTGACTTTAGGTTTTTGGGGATTGAATTTAGGAATTGATTTTACTGGAGGAAGTTTAATGGAAATCGAATTTTTAGTAGAGAGACCTGATAATCAAATTATTCAAGAAAAATTAACTGATTTAAATTTGGGACAAATTAATATTCAACCTACTGGTGAAAATGGATTGATTTTACGATTAAAAGATATTGATGAAATAACTCATCAACAAATTTTAGAAAATATTGGCATAAGTACGATTGTAGAAAAAAGATTTGAATCAATTGGTCCCTTGATTGGAGCTGAATTAAAAAGAAAAGCAATTTGGGCAATTGGATTAGCCTTGATAGCAATAATTTTATACATTGCTTGGTCTTTTCGTAAAATTTCAAGACCATTTGCTTCTTGGCAATATGGACTGATGGCAATCATTTCTTTGTTCCATGATATTTTTATTACATTAGGTTTATTTGCTTTTTTAAGTCATTTTATAGAGATAGAAATAGGATTGCCTTTTCTAGCTGCTTTATTAACAATCTTAGGGTATTCTGTTAATAATAGTATTGTTATCTTTGACAGAGCTAGAGAAAATATTTTAAGAACAAACTGGACAGAATTTAGCGAGGTAATTGATCTTAGTATTAATCAAAGTTTGACTCGTTGTTTAAATACAGCATTAACCACTCTTTTTGTTCTTTTAGCAATATTTTTCTTAGGTGGTGAAACAATAAAGTACTTTTCTTTAGCCTTAATAACAGGTATAGTAATTGGAACTTATTCTTCTGTTTTTATCACAAGTCCTTTGATGGTAGTATGGTATAATAGGAAATATAGGAATAAGAGTTGACTCTTTAAAAATAATGTGTTAAATTAGATTCATATGGCAATGAAGTATAAACAATTAGTTGATAATGCTCTTAAAAATATTTCTAATGAACGAACTCGAGATATAATTTATTCTCGTTTTGGTCTTGAAGATGGTCAAAGAAAGACACTTGAAGCAATCGGTCAGAAATATAACATTACTAGAGAGCGAGTTCGTCAAGTAGAGGAAGTCGCTTTTTCTGATTTAAAAAAAGCAGGTATAAATAATCATTTTAAGCCTGCCTTTAGTTCAATTGATGTATTTTTAAATCAAGAAGGCAAGATTGTTAGAGAAGAAAGACTATTATCAGAGTTAACTAAAAGATCTCATCCTCATTCTGACAGAGGTGCTCTTTTTCTAATTCTAACAGTAGGCGATTCTTATAAGCGTTTTGTTGAATCAGATAATTTTTATCCTTTATGGTCTAATTCTGAAGATGCCTTAAGTCAAGCTGAAAAAATTGTTAATCAATTAATTAATAATTTAGAAAAATTTCAAACTCCTATTTCTCAAGATGATTTTATAAATTATTCTAAAAAATCTGGAATTAATTTACAAACAAGGGCCTTATTCTCATACATTGACGCTACCAAGCAAATAGATCAAAATAATTTTGGTCAATTTGGTTTAGTTAAATGGCCTGAAATTAGTCCACGCGGTGCTAAAGATAGAGCATACATTATTCTTAAGGAGCAAAAAAAGCCATTACATTTTAGAGAAGTAACTGATTTTATTAATCAAGCTAAGTTAGGATCTAGTTTAGCTCAAGCTCAAACAGTTCATAATGAATTAATAAAAGATCCTCGTTTTATTCTAGTTGGCAGAGGTACTTATGCTTTGAAAGAATGGGGTTATCAATCTGGTACAGTTAAAGATGTAATTATTCAGATCTTAAAAGAAAATGGTTCTCTAACTAAAGAAAATATTTTAGATAAAGTTTTAAATACTAGATTAGTTAAACCTAATACTGTTTTAATTAATATTCAAAATAAACAACACTTTAATAGAGATAAAGAAGGGAAATACTTCTTAGTAAAGTAATAGTAACTTAAAAAATATTGCAATGTCTGCTTTTTTAGATATTATTTCTATTGTTATTTTAGGTTTATATTTTATCGGAGGGCTTTTATTATCTCTTTGGTGGATTTGGATTCCTTGGTTTCTTTTTGTTCTGGCCAGGGATATTTGGCTTAAATATACTAGAGATAAATTTAATAAAAAACTTGAGTGGGTATTATTAGAAATTGTTCCACCTAGGGATATTCAAAAAACTCCTAGGGCTATGGAGCAATTTTTTGCTGGTTTACACGGTACTCAAGGTGGGGCCAATTTGAAAGATAGATATATAATTGGATTGCTTCCTGATTATTTTAGTTTGGAAATTATTAGTCAGGAAGGAGAAATTCATTTTTTAATCCGAACGCAATCCAAATATAGAGATTTAGTAGAATCAAATATCTATGCTCAATATCCAGAAGCAGAAATCACTCAAAAAGATGACTATGTTGAATCTTTTCCTTCGGATATACCTAATCAAGATTATGATTTATGGGGATGTGAATTTGCATTATTCAAAGAAGATGCTTATCCTATTCGAACTTATATTGATTTTGAAAAAGATGTTTCATCAGATGAACAAAGAATTGATCCTATTGCTTCTTTGCTTGAAGCTATGGGAAAGATGGGTTCTGGGGAACAAATTTGGATTCAAACATTAATTAGGCCAGTAAATGATGATTGGAAAAAAGAAGGCGATAAATTAATAGATAAGTTAGTTGGTCGTAAAGAGGAAAACAAAGAAGGTGAAATAAAGAAAGAATTTATTGCTTGGAAAAATGCTACTAGACAAGTATTTCATGAGGCAACTACTGGTAATCCTTTAGATTTAAATAGTTCAAGTGAAAGGAAAGAAGATGATCCTTTCTTTTGGAGAACGACTAAAGGAGAACAAGATACAATTACAGCTATTGAAAAAAATATATCTAAAATCGGTTACGAAGTCATTATTCGATATGTTTATATAGCGCGTAAAGAAGTTTGTCGTTCAAGTGTAGTTAAAAAAATAATATACGGAATTTATAAACAATTTAATACTCAAGATTTAAATGGTTTTAAAAGAAATGACAAAGTAGAGCCTGGTATTGATTATAAAATTGAAATAAAAGGACCAAGAGATATTTATCGTAAAAAAAGGGTTTTTGCTGATTATAAAAAAAGAAAATTCGTCCAATATTCAACAACGATTAAATATCTTAAACCGTTTATATATGAACGTTTACCAATTTTAAATTGGTTTTTTATGAAGAGCAAACCATTTATATTTAATATAGAAGAATTGGCTACTATTTATCATTTTCCAACCATAACAGTTAAAGCACCTTTAACCCCTAAGGTAGAGGCTAGAAAAAGTGAGCCTCCAATTGGATTGCCAATTGGATAATTTTATAAATTATGAATGACATTAACTTATTTGCTAAAACTAATTTTCGTGGACAAGAAACAAGTTTTGGAATTAAGACACGAGACAGGCGTCAGCATATGTATGTTATCGGAAAAACTGGAGTAGGAAAAACTGTCCTTTTGAAAAATATGGCATTGCAAGATATTAATGCTGGACGTGGACTTTGTATTGTTGACCCTCATGGAGAGTTTGTTGAAGAAATTGTAGATAAAATTCCGTCACATAGAATTAATGATGTTATTTATTTTAATCCAGGAGATACTGAATATCCTGTTGGTTTTAATGTTTTAGAAGTGCCTAATGCTAAGTATAAACATTTAATTGCTTCTGATTTGATGGGTATTTTTACTAAAATGTGGGCTAATGTTTGGTCGGCTAGAATGGAATATATTTTAAATAATTGTATTTTAGCTCTTGTAGATACACCAGGCACTACACTTTTAGGAGTTAATAGAATTTTAGTTGATAAAGATTATAGACAAAAAATTATAAATAACGTCAAAGATCCAGTAGTTAAATCATTTTGGACTAATGAATATGCAAGTTGGCGGGATCAATTTAGAAATGAAGCAATAGCTCCAATTCAAAACAAAGTAGGACAATTTCTTTCAACTTCCTTAATTCGTAATATTGTTGGACAATCAAAAAGCACCATTAATATTTCAGAAATAATGAATGATAATAAAATTCTTTTAGTTAATGTTGCTAAAGGAAGAATTGGTGAAGATAATTCAGCTCTTTTAGGTGCTATGCTTATTACTAAAATTCAATTAGCTGCCATGGAAAGAGTTAGAATTTTAGAAGAAGAAAGACAAGATTTTTATCTTTATGTTGATGAGTTTCAGAATTTTGTAACAGAATCATTTGCTGGAATTTTATCAGAAGCAAGAAAATATCGTCTTAATTTAATTTTAGCACATCAATATATTGGACAATTAGTTACTGATACAACTACAAATGTAAGAGATGCTGTTTTTGGAAACGTTGGCACATTGATTACCTTTAGAGTAGGAGCTTATGATGCGGAATTTTTAGAAAAAGAATTTGATCCTGAATTTGCTATTCGCGATTTAGTTAATTTAGAGAATTATAATATTTATTTAAAATTAATGATTGATGGTGTTAGTAGCCGTCCTTTCTCAGCTATGACTTTGCCTCCTATGGATATGAATATAGCTAATCAAAGGGATAAAATAATTAAAGTTTCTAGAGAAAGATATGCCAATTCACTCAAAGACGTTGAAGAAAGAATTATTAAATGGAGCGGAATGGAATCCGAAGAAGGTTATTATAACAGCAACGCAGTTATTCCAGATAAAAAAAATAATGAAAAAAAGTTTTCTGCGAAATACAATGTAACTTGTTGGAGTTGTGGCAAGGAAACTGGAATAAATTTTGAACCTGATGGAAGAAGACCAATTTATTGTCATGATTGTTTAGAAAAAGTAAAAAAAGGTGAAAATATACCTCTTAGCTTTAAACCAAAAATAGAAAAAATGCCAAAAACAATAGAACAGAAAGATCAGTTAAGAGAATTAGGTATAGAATTTGAAAATAATTCGTCTTCGGTTTCTATACCAAAAGAATCAAAATATACAGAAAGAACAATAGAAGAGAAAAAAACAAAGGTTTTACAACCAATTTCTTTAAAAAATGCCACAGATAAAAATACGGTTAGCTTTAAAAGAGAAAAAGCAAAAGTTGATATTGTTGGATTAAGGGAAGTACTAAAAGAAGCAATGGATAAAAAAGAAAATGAATCTTGACTTGAATAGATTATGTTTAAATCAAAAACTAAAACTTGTCAGAATTGTAAAATTAAATTTACTATAAAACCTGAAGATTTTGAGTTTTATAAAAAAATAGGCGTTCCAGCGCCTACTTTTTGTCCTGATTGTCGGATGCAGAGACGATTTACTTTTCGAAGTGAGAGAACTCTTTATAAAAGAAAAATTGAGAAATCAAATAATAAAGTATTTTCTTGCATTAATCCTAATTCGCCATTTAAGGTTTATGATTCAAATTATTGGTGGTCTGACGAAATGGATGCAATGGAATATGGGAAAAACTATAATTTTAATAAACCATTTTTTGAGCAATTAAAAGAGTTAATGTATAAAGTGGGGATCCCACATATTACAGTTAAAGATGTAATAAATAGTCCTTATACCAATAATGCTTCTAATATAAAAAATTGTTATTTAGTTTTTAATGCTGGTCAATCAGAGAAATGTTCTTATAGTGTTAATATACTATATTCAAAAGATTGTTATGATAATTCTGATTTAGCTAAATGCGAACTTTGCTATGATGGTTTTATGCTGGCTGGATGTTATAAAACACACTTTTCTTCTAATTGTGCTGATTGTCAAGAAGTTCTTTTCTCTTCTAATTGTATTAATTGTCAAAATTGTTTTGGATGTATTAATTTAAGGCATAAAAAATATAATATTTTCAATAAATCATATTCTAAACAAGAGTATTTTAAAAAGCTAAAAGAGTTTGATTTAGGAAGTTATAAAAATATATTATCTTTAAATAAAAAGGCAAAAGAGTTTTGGTTGAAATATCCAGTCAAATTTATTCATGGCAGAAAGAATAATAATGTTACTGGCGAAGATATTTATAACTCAAAAAATGTTATTAATTCATATTCAATTAAAAGTGGAGAGGATTTAAAATATTGCCAATTAATTCTTTTTTGGCCAAGTGGGAGTTGTTGTGATATGTCTGTGGCTGGGGGAGAGTTTTGTTATGAGATTGAAGAGAGTGGTGGGTATAAAATTAATTTTTGTTGGCTTAATATGCCAAAAGATCCAAAAAATCATGAAGCGGGGTTCTATGAAATGGAATATTCTATTGGTAATATTGATTCTCATCATCTCTTCGCCTGTGTAGGTCTACGTCACAAACAATATTGCATCCTCAACAAGCAATATACAAAGAAAGAATACGAAGAAATGATTCCAAAGATAAAACAACATATGAATGATATGCCATACACAGACAAGAAAGGAAGAGTATACAAATACGGAGAGTTCTTTCCTTCAGAATTATCTCCATTTGGCTACAATGAAACAATAGCTAATGAATATTTCCCATTAACTAAAGAACAAGCAATAGAACAAGGATACAATTGGTATGATAAACCAAAGAGTGAATACAAACCCACAATCAAAGCAAAAGATCTTCCAGATCATATTAAAGATGTGAACAACAGTATTTTAAAAGAAGTAATACAATGTGATTCTAAAGATTGTGCAGGTTCTAGTGTATTTAGAATAATTCCTCAAGAATTAAAGTTTTACAAGAAAATGAATATTCCCTTACCTAGACTATGTCCTGATTGTAGACATAGAGAAAGAATTAAACAAAGAAATCCCTTGAAACTATGGAAGAGACAATGTATGAATAAAGGATGTAATAATACATTTGAAACAACATACTCACCTGACAGAGAAGAGATTGTCTACTGTGAGAAGTGCTACAATAAGGAAGTGGGGTAAAATATAGTGTTTGATAATTTTTATTATGCTTAAATCTAAAATTCCACAATTTGATAAAGAGTTAGACGAGATTTTAAAACAGTTAAAGCCTCATAAAAAAATCTGTCAGCAATGTCAGAATAAATTCGAAGTATTAAAAGAAGATATTGAATTTTATAAAATATTACGAATTCCTCCTCCAAAATTATGTCCTGATTGTCGGAGGCAAAGAAGATATGGATTCTATAATAATATTTTGAAGTTTTATAAAAAAGAGTGTGTAGCCCACAAGGATGAAAAAGCGATCTCTACTTTTAACCCCAAAAGTCTTTATAAAATTTTTGATTTAAAATATTGGTGGTCTGATAGATGGGGAGCCGAAGAATATACCCAAGATTATAATTTTTCAAAATCTTTTTTTAAGCAGTTTCAAAAATTTAATCAATTAGTTCCTCATCCGGCTATACTTAATTATTATCAAAATATAGTTAATAGCCCATATACGATTTCTACTTATGATGTTAAAAACTGTTATGCTACTGCCTTGGGAGGATGGTCAGAAAATAGTAATTATTGTTATTGGGTTGTTTTTTCTAATGATTGTTTTGATTTATTAGATTCAGAATCTTGTGAGAATTGCTATGAAGCTGTTGGTTGTTCTAAGTGCTATAAATGCAGCTTTTGTGAAGAATCTGAAAATTGTGTTGATTGTTCTTTTATTTATGGTTGTTATAGTTGTCAGAATTGTTTTGTTTGTACTAATTTAATACATAAAAAATATCATATTTTTAATAAACCATATACTAAGGAGGAATATTTAGCTAAGATTAAAGAGATTAATTTAGGAGATAGAAATGTTTTAGAATATTATAAAAAGAAATTTGAAAAACTTCTTAAAGAAACAATTAGAGAAAACTTAGATAATGATCCAAAGAATATTAATTGTTTAGGAGATAAATTATATCAAGCCAAAGATTGTTATCAGGTCTTTCTAACCATCAATGGTACTAAGAAATCTGAAAATATTCGTTATTCTACTGATGTGGGGGAAGTTAAGGATAGTATGGATCTTTATATTGTCGGTCCTAATGTTTCATTATCCTATGAACTTGTTGAAGCTGCTGAATCAAGCAACATCAAATTTTCCTATTTTATAAGTAATAGTTTAAATTTAGAATACTGTCTTAATTGCCGTAATTGCCAGGATTGCTTTGGTTGTATTTCTCTTCATAATAAGAAATATCATATTTTCAATAAACCTTATTCGAAAGAAGAATATTATCAGTTATTAGATAATATTAAGATCAAAATGCTACAAGATGGAGAATATGGAGAATTTTTTCCTTTATCTCAATCACTTCATTCATATAATAATACTTATGCTATGTTAGTGTTTCCATTAACCAAGGAACAAGTATTAAAGAATGGCTGGCAATGGTATGATGAGCCTAAAATTCCAATTGATTTAAAGGGATTAGGATTAATTCAAATTAAAGACTTACCCAAAGACATTAAAGATGTTAAAGATGATATTTTAAATAAGGCAATTCTTTGCGAGGCAACAAATAAGCCATTTAGATTAATTGAATCAGAGTTAAAGTTCTATCGAGAGCACAATTTGCCCATTCCAACTAAACATCCTTATCAGAGAATGATTGATAGATTTAAAAAAAGAAATCCTACTAAATTATGGGAAGATACTTGTGATAAATGTGGTCAAAAAATGTTTACTTCTTATCCTCCAAGAAAACAAAAAAAATTAAAAATATACTGTCATAAATGTTATATAAAGGAAGTGTGGTAATCCTTTAATAGGGTTAGGACAAAATTATGAATTCAAAAACTAAAACTTGTCAGAGTTGTAAAACTAAATTTATTATAGAACCTGAAGATTTTGAGTTCTATAAAAAAATAGGCGTTCCATCGCCTACTTTTTGTTCTGAATGTAGGATGAAAAGAAAATTAACTTTCTCTAATTATTCAAAACTCTATAAGCGCAAATGTGATTTTTCTAATAAAAATATTGTATCTATTTATAACGATAATAATCCTTTAAAAATTTATGATTCAAAAATTTGGTGGTCTGACAAATGGGATGCCATAGATTATGGACAAAAATATTATTTTGATCAACAATTTTTTAAACAATTTAAAGAATTAATGTTAAATGTTCCAAGAATAAATAATTTTAATTTTAATTCTGTTAATTGTGATTACTGTGCTGGTGTATATAATTGCAAAAACTGTTATATGTGCATTGGAAATAGGTCTGAAGATTGTTTTTATTCAACAGTTGGGTTAAGCAAAGATTGTATTGATAGTCTTTTGATTATAGAAAGTGAAAATTGTTATGAAGATATTTTTTGTCATAGAAATTATAATCTTCATTTTAGTCAATTTACAGATGATTGTATTGATTCTGCTTTCTTATATGATTGTCGCAACTGCCAAAATTGTTTTGGATGTATTAATTTAAGGCATAAAAAATATCATATTTTTAATAAGCCATATTCTAAACAAGAATATTTTAAAAAGTTAAAAGAATTTGATTTGGGAAGTTATAAAAATTTTAAAAAAACAAAAAATTCTTTTTATAAATTTAAATTAAAATTTCCAAAAAAATTTGCTAGAATACGTAAAGTAATAAATACGATAGGCGATAATATTAATAACGTTAATAATTGTTATCATTGCTTTGATTCAGCTCAGGAGATTGATAATTGTAAATATATATTAGGCGGAGGATGGCATCTAAAAGATAGTTATGATATTTTTGATGGAGGCACTAATTCAGAATTAATGTATGAAACTGTTACTGCTGGCGATAATGCCCAAAAAATATTCTTTTCTACAAGTATTGTTCAAAATGTTTATAATATTGAATATTCAAATGAATGTTATTTCTCCTCAAACCTCTTCGCCTGCGTAGGCCTACGCCACAAACAATACTGCATCCTCAACAAACAATACACAAAGAAAGAATATGAAGAATTAGTTCCTAAGATAAAACAACATATGAATAATATGCCATATATAGATAAGAAAGGAAGAGTATACAAATACGGAGAGTTCTTTCCTTCAGAATTATCTCCATTTGGCTACAATGAAACAATAGCTAATGAATATTTCCCATTAACTAAAGAACAAGCAATAGAACAAGGATACAATTGGTATGATAAACCAAAGAGTGAATACAAACCCACAATTAAAGCAAAAGATCTTCCAGATGATATT
>Ga0268277_1001782_pt1 | contig 13732 bp, 9 predicted proteins | sample saktaG_5_FD_190132 | JGI IMG/M metagenome (GOLD analysis project Ga0268277, IMG submission 190132) | Saline water microbial communities from Sakinaw Lake, British Columbia, Canada - sak_2010_1_5_50m | ecosystem: Environmental > Aquatic > Non-marine Saline and Alkaline > Saline ...
ATTGAGATTTCCGGCAGCGAAACCGATTACCGTATTCTTGTTCCAGTCGCTAATCCTGATAATGCCCTAAGCCTCGTGAAAACAACCTATAAAATCAGCGCCGCTAAAAATGCCGAAGTCAATCTCTTGCACATGGTAAAAGTCCCGGACCAGGTTCCCCTGAGTGATGCCGATCGGTACATGCTTGTCGGTAAAGAAGCGATTGTTGAAATTATGCTCTACCTGGCGCCACTTTTTCCGGTAAATACGACCATTCGTTATTGCCGTAATATTGCCCGTGGAATTGTTTCGGCAATTCGGGAAAAACATACCAATATGCTGATTATGGGCTGGCACGGCAAGATTAAAAGCAGGGAATATAGCCTGGGAAGTACTCTTGATCCCGTGATTGAACGATCCCCCTGCGATGTGGTCATTCTCAAGGATTGTGGAAACTTGACTGCAAATCGGATATTAGTGCCGATTGCCGGCGGTCCGAATTGTAAATTTGCGCTGGAAATGGCCCACATCCTGGCTGAAAACAATGATTCCGAGATTGTGGCGTTTAACGTTGCCGGTGGTAAACACACAATCGATCTGAATGCGCTAGTCGAACATACCGAGAAGTCCTGTAATATTCCGGAAGGCCGGTTTGAAATAAAAATCAAACGTCATAAGGACGTTATCGACGCCATCCTGGAAGAGGCCAAAGATTATGATCTTGTTGTAGTCGGATCAACGGGACAGTCAATGATCAACCAGTTCTTTAACCCGTCAATCCCGGAAGCCCTGGCCGATAAATGCCGGAAGCCTTTTGTCATGGTCAAAGCCGCCAGCGGAATCCGGTCGTGGGTCAAGTGGTGGGTATAAACAAACGCTTAATACCAGCCCGAATATAGTAATTTCATCGGGCAGAGATAAAATATTCCAGTTGACAAGATCAATAACTGGGATTATGTTATAGTTAACAATGAGATATATAAAAACAGTCTGGAATATTATCGTTGGTAATAGTCAATGGATAATTAGAAGGCAATTAATTCAGGAGAAAGCCTATGATAGCAAGAGCATTAGTATATTGTGAAAATGAATTTGGAAAGATAGATGGTAAGGTTGCAAACGGACTTGCCAGGCACTCAGAGAAGTATGATATTCTTGGTGTTATCGATAGCACAAAGGCCGGTCTTGATACGGGAGAATATCTTGATGGGATAAAAAATGGGATCCCGATATTCTCAGGTATAAATGATGCCATCGAAAAATTGGGCTTTGTTCCGGAATATTTCATCTATGGTATTGCGGCACAGGCCGCCTATCTTGACAGGGAACAGAGAGAGGTAATCTTAGCGGCCATGAAAACGGGAATGAACATCGTAAATGGCTTACCGGAATTTTTCACCGAGGATGAAGAATTTATCCGCAAGGCGATTGAATACAGGGTCCATATCTATGACATGAGAAAAGCGCCTCCGAGAAGGTATCTGCATAATTTCTCCGGACGTATCCATGAAGTCACAACTCCGGTAATCGCAGTGCTGGGTACGGATTGCGCCGTTGGCAAAAGAACAACCGCAGTAAGTCTGGTTAAGGCCTTGAAAAAGGTGGGGCTGAAACCGGAATTTATCGCAACGGGTCAAACCGGTCTGCTTCAGGGAGCAAAATATGGAATTGCTGTGGATGTGTTATCTTCCGGATTTGCAACAGGAGAAGTTGAACATGCGATTATAAATGCTTATGAAAAAGAGCGCCCGGATATTATTGTTGTGGAAGGACAGGGCGCCCTGAGCCATCCGGCATATACATCTTCAGCCGCTATCGTAAGAGGGGCAGTACCCGATGCAATTATTCTTCAGCATCCGCCAAAAAGAAAGAACCATTGCGATTATCCCGAGATCCCCATGCCCACACTTGAAAGCGAAATCGAATTGATAGAAATATTTTCTAAATCGAAGGTAATTGCGATCACAATTAACCATGAAGATATGATGGATACTGAATTAAAAAACACAATTGTTGAGTATGAATCCAAATATGAACTTCCGGCTACCGATGTTTTAAAGGTTGGGAGTGATAAACTTGTCAATACGCTATTAAAAGTATTTCCGAAACTGCAAAAAAAGGTCTCCACGATATGCCAGCACCAAGAATAGAAATAAACCTTGAGAAAATTGCCCATAATGCGAAAGCGTTAATAGACCTGTATGGTTCAAAGGGCATTAATGTTATCGGCGTGACAAAAGTGGTTTGCGGAGATCCTCGTATCGCTAAAGTTTTGGTAAAAAGCGGTATACACATTCTGGCAGATTCACGGATAGAGAATATCCGAAGGATGCGTGATGACGGTGTGCAAGCCAGGTTTCTCCTATCCAGAACACCCGGCCTTAGCCAGGCCGAAGACGTTGTGAAATATGCTGATATTAGTTTGAACAGCGAACTTTCAGTCATAAAAAGACTCTCAAGGTTTGCTGTGAAGAATAACACCAGCCATAAAATAGTATTAATGGTGGAGCTGGGAGATTTAAGAGAGGGGCTGATGCCGGCGGATGTAGAAAACACCGTCACTCAGGTATTAGAACTGGAAGGCATTGAGTTTGCCGGCCTCGGAACAAATCTAGCCTGTTTTGGCGGGGTAAAACCTGACGAAGATAAAATGGGACATTTGTCTTCAATTGCAAATGATATCGAAGAAAAATTCGGGCTGACACTAGAGTTTGTTTCCGGTGGCAACTCGGCTAACTATAACTGGTTCATGTCCACAAAGGATGTGGGCAGAATCAATAACCTGCGACTGGGTGAATCAATTTATTTGGGATGTGAAACCCTCCATAGAAAACCCATCCCAGGCCTCTTTACAGATGCGTTTACACTGGTGACAGAAGTGATTGAATCAAAAATAAAGCCATCAGTGCCTTATGGAGATATCGGTCAGGATGCATTTGGAAATGTTCCCGAGTTTCAGGACTATGGTCAGATAAAAAGAGCGATATTGGGCATCGGTTTACAGGATGTTCTGGTTTCCGGACTCAATCCCCGATCCGATATTGAAATCATTGGGGCTAGCAGTGACCACATCATTGTTAATGCAAAGAAACTGGAATTAAACGTGGGCAATGAATTGGAATTTGATCTGAATTACGGCGCTTTGCTCTCAGCGATGACATCTCCGTATCTAATGAAAAAAACAAGCGACCATATGAATGCTCAGGAATATTGCGAAATGGTCGAAAAAAAATACCGCGAGCATAAACGACTTCTGCCAACTATTTCAATTCAGGAAAATAATTCTCAATTAATCAGTTTAAAAGAATCCGGGTTTAATTTACAATTCGAACCATCCAGTTATAAAGAGTATCAATATATGGTCCGGGAAGCCGTTTTTGATAAAATAGGACGAATCAGCAGACTTTTAGATAAGGAAAACAAAGTATTGATCATTCGCTCCGTTTGGAGATCTTTTGAACATCAACGACTTTTATGGAAAGGAAGGGTTGATTCTTTGCAGAAAGAGTTCCCTGATAAACAAATAGAAGAAATTGAAGAACTTGTTTCATATTTTATTGCGCCACCCACTAAATCCATGCATTCAACGGGAGGGGCTGTGGACGCCCTGATATATGATTTGAAAAATGATTGTATTATGGATTTTGGGACAAATGATGGACTAAAAATCGATCTTAATGATAAATGCTACCCCTACCATCCTTATATTACACCCGAAGCGAAAAAAAATCGGAACTTACTAATCGGTCTATTTGAAGAAGAGGATTTTGTAGTAGACATAAAAGAGTACTGGCATTTTGATTATGGAAATGCTTCCTGGGCAATAGAAAAGGAAAAAGATCATGCAATATATGGCATTATTGAGGCATGAATAATTCTACATTACTATCCTTTGACTTAGCTCGTTCTCAATCTCAGGTGTTAGGAATGCCCATCATGGCGCTCTGCTTCCTGCCCCAAACTGCTATTAAACATTTCGTCACATGGGGTTGAAAAGATAATAATGGTATGGCCGTCGGTAGCAGCGTGTATGGCTCTCAGATAAAAGTCGGCGGTCAAACTGAGCATGTCAAAGTTTGTTTCGACCATAAAAGTTTTGGTGAGCCATTTGCTTCGGGAGATTGGTCAAACAAAGGTTTTGGTCGGTTGTTTGCCGACAGAGAGAAGACCATTATCATTGATGGAATTTTATCGGGCGGTGATAATATTCCAATTGACATGTTGAAATACCGAGATTAAATTGAAATAAAGAATGAGATGCGAAAAACCAGACAGGAACATTTTTGCACGGAACATTTACTATAAAAAACATAAGCGGAGTTGCTTATGTATATGTTAGCCTGTAATAAAGTGACCATAGGAAAGGATTAAAAATGCAAAAACTAACTCAGTCCCACAAAGTAGCAAAGTTGCTTAAAGATAATCCTGACCAAAAATTTTCCGCTCGACAAATTGCAGAACAAATTACTGAAAAATATTCAGATGATTATCAGGAAAAAAGGCAAAATCCAAGATTTGAAAATGATAAATCATTCATTCAGCAGATAGTAGCCGAGATTGGCGCACAAAAAGATCAAATATTGAAAATTGATAATCACATCTTTTGGCAAGATAAACCTCGTCCAAGAATTTATTGGTATGATCCTATTAATACTGTTGATACAAATATTCAGAATGAGCAAGAAAATTTAGAGGATGAAGAAGTAGTATCAATAACAAAAAACAAGATAAGCGAACAAGAATTATACTCTGTACTAATTGATTATTTAAAAAATGAACAAAAACTATACTGTCAGCGAATTGATGAAAAACGTTCAAGAAATACTTATGGTGGTGGTGGAAATCAATGGTTACATCCTGATATAGTTGCAATCCAACCAATTGATAAAGAATGGAATGAATTAATTCGAACATGTGTAAAACATGGTTCGGGACAAAGTGTTCGACTTTGGTCATTTGAAGTTAAGAAGGAACTTAATGGTTCTAATACGAGAAAGTGTTTTTTCCAAGCAGTAAGTAATTCAAGTTGGGCAAATGAAGGCTATTTAGTAACAACATCAATATCTTCAAATATAGTAGAGCAAGAATTAAGAATGCTTTCAGCTCTTCATGGTATTGGTGTTATTTTACTTAATTCAGAGAATCCAAGTGAAAGTGAAATACTTCTCCCAGCTAGATCAAGAGCAGAAGTTGATTGGCAATCTGTAGATCGAATTGTAAAAGAAAATGAAGATTTCAAAGATTTCATTGAATTAGTTTCAACATATTACCAAACTGGTAGAATTAGATCAAGAGATTGGAATAAAATCAAGGGCTAAACATTCGCTACAGCCAACGCTGAGTTCTGGGATAAGTTAAAGATTTAAAGAATTTAAAAGTAAATAGAAAATCGTTATTCACCGGTAATTCATTTAATAGGAGATACTCACCATGAAAAAAATACGCACGATGGTAATAGCGATGATGGCTGTCGTAGTGCTGATATCACTGTCGGCCTGCTTCCTGCCTGAAGATTTTGATGCAAGCATTAACGTCAAGCATGACGGTAGTTATACATTCAAATACAATGGAAACCTGGTTCATGCTTTGGCACTGTCGTCAATTAAAGAGGGTAAATTTGCCAAAAAAGATGAAGCAGAATTGAAACAGTATGCAAAAGATCTCGTGAATCAACCAGGGTTTAAAAAAGTAAATTACATTGGTAATGCCCGTTATAAAGTACTGGTGGACCAATCAGGCAAATCCGGAGAGGACTACTATTTCACTGCCAAAGATATGAGCATATTCTCCATTATAAATCAGGCTGATGCTACCATGGCAATCAAAGCATTAAAGTTGAATGAGAAAGATCTGAAAATGCTAAAAGATTTGGATTTCGATATCGTCGGTACGCTGACGGTAGCGGTGGAAAAAGGGGTGAAGGTGCTTGAGCACAATGCCGATAAGGTTTCATCGGGCATTTATCAGTGGAGAATAAAAAATCCTGAAGAAGCGCCACGCATCATTGTAAAACCGTGATATTAGAGATTAGCCACGGAGGCACAGATATACAGAGATTACTTTTAATCTAAAATAAAAAGGCTACCCGATTGAGTAGCCTTTTCTTTTTATCTCGAGGATAATTTAGACGAGTTTCTTGCCGCGTTCAGTATAGTGAGTATGTAGCAGTTTGTGGCTTTTATGTCCGCAGGGCCCATCGGTCAGGAATTCACTGTAGATTTTGGCAATAGCAGGATTCTCATAGGATTTGCGAACCTCAGACGCTTCATCTTCAGCGTAAATCGCTCTGGCGCGGGCTTCACGGATTTTTTCATTAGTCGGTATCGGCATACCGCCGCCGCCCAGGCATCCGCCGGGGCAAGCCATGAATTCGATGAAGTGGCATTCACTAAGTTTGCCGCCTTCTTTGATATTATCAAGGACCCGTTTCGCATTGGCGGTACCGTGACAGACGGCAACTTTCAGCGTCGCGCCTTTCAGCCAATTCCAATCCGGGACAAGGTGTTTCAGAATATCGGGAACAGGGCCGACTTCAGTAATTGGCAGCTCGGCATATTTGACGCCTTCAAAACCACGCACAGGAATAATATTGGCATGATCGAACAGACTTTCGATCTTCTTCCCGGTAACCAGTTCAAAAACGGTCCGAATAGCCGATTCCATCACACCACCGGTTGCCCCGAATATAACTCCTGAACCGGTCCGTGTACCAAAAGGATCGTCAAAATCGGATTTCTTCATATTAACCAGGTCGATACCAGTCTCTTTGAACATCTGAGCCAGTTCCCGGGTTGTCAAACCATAATCGATGTCTTTGAATCCGGAATCGCTCATCTCGGGACGATTGCATTCGAATTTTTTCGCCGTGCAGGGCATCAAGGCAACCGTTACAATGTCCGCGGGATCAATATTGTGCATTTGGGCGTAATAGGTTTTAATAACTGAACCAAACATCTGCTGGGGACTTTTAGCAGAGGATACATGTCCCAGCATCTCTGGATAGAAATGTTCAATGTATTTTACCCAGCCCGGTGAACAGGAGGTGAACTGGGGCAGGAATTCCTGCCCTTTTTTAACCAGTGCTTTATACAATCGCAGGATCAATTCCGTACCTTCTTCGATGATCGTTAAATCTGCGGTAAAGTTTGTATCAAACACTTTATCAAATCCACAATAGCGCATAGCGGTATTCATCTCAAAAGTGAGAGGTGTGCCGGGTTCCAGCCCGAAACATTCACCAATCGCAGAGCGGGGAGCCGGTGCAGTTTGAATGACCACATGTTTGTTCGGATCATCAATCGCAGCCCAGATGTCGTCTGAAGGATCGTTGGCGTGCAGGGCACCGGTCGGACAGCGGTTAATACACTGACCGCAATTGATACAGATCAATTCGGCCATCGGATTGTCCATAAATGTTCCGATATGAGTTTGATCGCCTTTACCCAGTGCTTCATAGACACCGACTTCCTGAAGATCAATACAGGTCCTGATACAACGACGGCACATGATACATTTATCCATATCCCGGACAATGGCGTAGGATGAATTATCACGTCCGAATTTCGGCTTTTCCACATGACCAAAGCGATAGAAATCGACGCCATATTCATTAGCCAATTCCTGAAGTTCGCAATTATTATTGCGGACACAACTGTAACATTCACCGTAATGATTCGAAAGCAGAAGGTCCAGTATATGACGACGAGCCTGACGAACTTTTCGGGTATGGGTATGAACCGTGATTGGAGCAGTAATCGGAAATGCGCAGGAAGCCTGCAGGGTCCGATAACCGTCAATTTCTACCACACAGATCCGGCAAACGCCACTTATACAAAGATCTTCATGATAACAGAGTGTAGGGATATTAATTCCAAGCATTTTGGCTGCTTCGAGAATTGTCGTGCTCATGGGAACTTTGATTTCTTTATCGTCAATAGTGACTTTAATAAGCGCACCGATTGCTTCGGTATTTACCGGAGATTTAACGGCGGCTGTGGTCGTACTTTTGGGTGACCGGGTCACTTCTTCAAATATTTTTTCTTTTTCTTGCATTATGCTCCTCCTTAGTCAGCTTCCGGCACGCGGCCAAGGATTTCTGATTTAAAGTTTTCAACAATTGACAAAAATGCATTCGGACTGGATTGTCCCAAACCACATTTCGACGCCACCTGAATGGTTTCACCCAATTTCTTCAGTTCATTCAGGTAAGTGACTGAACAACGGCCTTTTTCCAGTAATTCAACGCCCTCAAGCAGTTTCGGATTTCCATCCCGGCAGGGTGTGCACTGTCCGCAGGATTCTTCAACAAAGAATTCTAGAAAATTCTTGGCCACCTTAAGCATATCCGCATCAGGACCGAAAACGATAATTGATCCGCCGGAGCCGATATCTTCAAAAGCGATGGTACGGTGAAAGTCTTTGCTAGCGACGCAATGTCCGGAAGCACCGCCAATCTGAACGGCTTTGGCATTTTCACCGCCCACTTCTTCCAGCAGTTCTGAAACTTTAATTCCGAAAGGAAATTCATAGATTCCCGGCCGTTCGCAATCACCAGAAATACTGAATATCTTCATGCCCTTTGATTTATCGGTACCATGTTCATTGAACCATTCAGCGCCTTTGCTGATAATCAATGCAGCATCGATAAAGGTTTCAACATTATTCACAATCGTGGGATTCCCCTGAAAACCGGTATCCACAGGGAAGGGCGGTCGATTTCGAGGTTCCCCTCGGTAGCCTTCCAGAGATTCTATCAAGGCAGTCTCTTCGCCGCAGACATATGCCCCGGCACCCATACGGATTTCGATGTCGAAATTGAATTCTTTATTTTTCAGTATTTTTTCACCCAGTAAATTGTTAGAGCGACGATCTTCAAGCGCTTTTTCGAGGTATTTTCGCATATAGAGATATTCACCACGGAGGTAGATAAAACCCTTTTTGGCGCCAACGGCATATGCACTAATCGTCATACCATCCAGAAGCAGATCGGTTTCTTCATAAAGTAACATGCGGTCTTTGAATGTACCCGGTTCGCCTTCATCGGCATTACAGACAACATATTTTTTGTCGCCCTTTGCCGCGCCAGCCAGTTGCCATTTAATTGCCGTCGGGAACCCGGCACCACCGCGGCCTTTCAACCCGGATTCACGAATGGTACCAATAATGTCAGAACGTGACATCGTCAGCGCTTTCTTTAACGATTCCACTGGTTTGATTCCGTTATCCAGAATCGGTCCGGCTTTTTTTACATCAGAAGGAACAACTTCCGGAAAATCACTCTTCAGAAAATTCTGACGGCAATCAGCAATGATTTGAGATGCTTTATCTGCGTCGACTTTAGCAAACAAACGATCATTTACCATTACTGCGGGGCCCTGATCACACATTCCCAGGCAGTTGGTATATTCCAGTGTAAACATGCCATCTTTAGTTGTCTCGCCAAATTTAATGCCCAGTTCATTTTCCATCTGTCGGGCAACATTCTGTTTGCCAGCCAGATCGCAGGAGATAGTCTTGCAGAGACGAATGACATATTTACCCTGTTTTTCCTTGGTGCGGAAAAAACTGTAAAAACTGGCAACACCTTCGACCTCGACCGGATGAATGCCGATGGCATGGGCTGTTTCCTGCATGACAACATCCGGAAGATATCCATATATTTCCTGAAGATCTTGCAAGATTGGCATCAACGCTGACCGGTCTTCGCCATACTTCTTTCTCAATTCTTCAATTTGATCAATTATTTTTTGTCTATCGATAATTTGCATTAGCTTGCTCCTTTAATTGCCAAGCAATTGATTGACTTTTTCAAGTAAACGGTTTGGCATAATCGGTTTCTGCTCAAAATCATCCACCGGGACCATTTCACTGTCCTTATCAAAATCCATTCCCGTGACCTGGCCAACGCTAGTCAGCATCAAAATGGGAGTATCTTTTGATTTTTTCTTCAGTGACTGGGCCAGTACGAAACCGTCGTCCGGTTCATCCATCATAACATCCAGCAATACCAAATCAGGTTTTTCGGCATCGAACTTTTCCATCCCTTCCTGACGTGAGTTGGCTATTGCAATGTCGAATCCATTACTGGTCAGAACGAGTTTAACTGCCGATACGAAATCGACATCATCGTCAACGATCAATATTTTCGCCATTAAGCATTCCTCCTAAATGTATTTATCAAATTACACATCAATTTCCCTCTGCATACTATATAAAAATAGTCTGTTGTACCAAGTATGTTTCAGATGAATTTATCCTAAACTGAACCAGATGTTATTTCTCTCAACATCTGCGATCAATTATTTTCAAGAAACCATCACAGCACTCTAAGTTAATAAATTAAAGTTAAAGGCACACTCAATATTTTGATTATTTTCAGGAAAAAACCAACGCTTTGGTTGATCTGATATTTTTAACTACTATCTGTCAATCTGTCTAACGGTCGGTTTTGGCATGATATTAGTAACCGTAATTGCCGTTTTCATAAAATTGTTTAAAGGAGAATATACATGGCAAAAAGCGCGGAAAAATCAAAAAAAACCTACAAGTTCAAAGCGGAATTAAACCAGCTGCTCCATCTGATTGTTCATTCATTATATACTCATCCCGAAGTGTTTTTACGGGAACTGATATCCAATGCGTCCGATGCGCTCAATAAAGTCCGTTTTCTGCAACTCACAAATCAGGAACTTTCCGAACCCGATGCTGAATTAAAAATCAATATCAGCCTTGATTCGAAAAAGCAACTCTTCACTATTACAGATTCGGGTATCGGAATGACCGAAGATGAGTTGATTAAAAATATCGGTACGGTAGCCAATTCCGGAACCTTGAACTTTTTAGAACAAATCCAAAAGAACGGCAAGAAACCCGAAGGAGACATGATCGGTCAGTTCGGCGTTGGTTTTTATTCCGTATTCATGGTTACCGATGAAGTGATCGTTGAAACACGTCATGCAGGACCAGGTTCGAAAGGGTACCGCTGGGTATCTGATGGAAATGGTACATTCAGTATTGAGGAAACGGATCGTAAAAATCGGGGAACATCAATCAGTTTCAGGTTAAAAGATGACTACAAAGACTTTGCAGAAGAGTACAGGGTCAAATCGGTTATTCAGAAGTATTCCAATTTTGTGGATTTTCCGATCGAAATCGGTAAAGAGAAAATCAATAAAGTCGAGGCGCTTTGGCGTAAATCAAAAGAAAACCTGAAAGAAGATGAATTGAACGAATTCTATAAATTCGTTGCCAGTGATTTCGAAGCACCACTTGGACATTTGCACTTGTCTCTGGAAGGCGCTGTAAATTTCAAAGCGTTGCTTTTCGTACCGCCAAAAGCACCCATGAATCTGTTCTATGATCTGGAAAATAAGGGATTGCATCTTTACTCAAACCGGATTTTTGTCCAGGATGATTCCAAGGATATGTTGCCGGATTATCTGAAATTTATTCGGGGAGTTGTTGACACGGAAGATCTGCCGTTGAATGTGTCCCGCGAAGTCACCCAGCACAGTCCGGTTATGCAGAAGATTAAGGATGTTCTGACAACCCGAGTCCTCGGTATGATGGAAGATTGGGCAAAGAATGATCCAGGGAAATTTGAAAAACTAACTAAAAACTTCGGGTCGCTATTTAAAACCGGATTAAACAGTGATTTTACCAATCGCGAAAAAATTATGAAACTTCTGCGTTTTGAATCCACCGCAAAGCTAAAAGGTGAAATGGTGTCGCTGGATGACTACATTTCCAGAATGAAGAAAAAACAGAAGGAAATCTATTATTTAACCGGTGATAATCGGGAAATCGTCGAGAAAAATCCCAACCTGGAATATTTTCGGAAAAACAATTACGAAGTATTGCTGCTGACCGATCCGGTTGATATTTTTATCATTCCATCTCTTTATGAATATGAAAAGAAAACTCTGAAATCTATTGAAAAAGCCGACATCGAGTTGGAAGAAGAAAAAAAATCCGACAGTGACAATCAGGACGATTTATTGAATCCCGAAATGGTTGAATCATTGATTAAAGTGTTTAAAGAAACTCTTGGCGATAAAGTAGAAGATGTAAAGACATCCAAACGGCTTGTGGATTCACCGGTAACACTTGTTGTCGGGAAAGACGGACTTGACCCCCAGATGGAACGAATGATGAAAATGATGAACCAGGAAGTTGCCCTACAAAAGAAAATTCTGGAAATCAATCCCGGTCATTCGATTATTAAAAATCTGTCACGACGGAATATCGGCAACAGTACAGATCCGGTTTTGCGAAAGTCAATCCTTCAGCTATATGAATCGGCCATGCTGATTGAAGGAAACTTGCCCAATCCAACGGAATTTGTACAGCGTCTAAACGAACTTCTGGAAGAAGCCACAAAATAAAATACTTCCGAAATTCCGGTTTTCTGTATATTTTCTACCTGTTAATATGGCAGAGAACCGTTCATCGATTAATGTTTGCAACTTAACGGTAGTAGATTAGTTTAAAACAAATGATGAGAAAACAGGAATCCGGAATAATTTTATGTTTGTAGACTTAACAAAAGTTTTTATCAAATCAGGCAATGGCGGCAAAGGTTGTGTGGCATTTCGTCGTGAGAAGCATGTTCCAAAAGGCGGACCAAGCGGCGGGGATGGTGGACAGGGTGGAGATGTAATCCTGAAAGTTGATTCAAACCTGTTTACTCTGAAGGATGTTAAATATCATAAATCCTACAAGGCAAAAAACGGTGGACCCGGTCAGGGTGCTCGCAAGCATGGTCTTGATGCTGAATCCATAATAATCAAAATTCCGCCAGGAACAGTTGTCATTGATGAGGAGACTAACCAGGTTCTGGCCGATATGACAGAACAGACTTCATCGGTTATTATTGCCGCCGGGGGAAAAGGCGGGCGAGGTAATGCTACATTTGCGACATCAACAAACCGGGCACCACGCTACACTGAATTGGGAATCCCCGGTGAAGAAAAACATTTGATTTTTGAGCTGAAAGTCATTTCCGATGTTGGACTTGTCGGTTTTCCGAATGCCGGTAAATCAACTCTCATTTCAAAAATCAGCGCCGCAAAACCCAAAATTGCCGATTATCCTTTCACAACGTTGACACCGAATCTCGGAATTGTCAAATATGAAAACTACCGTAGTTTTGTTGTGGCCGATATTCCGGGATTAATTGAAGGCGCCCACCAGGGTAAGGGACTTGGGCATCGCTTTTTACGACATCTGGAACGTACAATAGTCCTTGTTTTCATTATCGATATCAGTAGTGATGATATTGTTGAGCAGTACCAAACATTGAACAGTGAACTGGAACAACATAGTCCAATGTTTAAAGATAAACCGCGATTACTCGTCCTGTCAAAAGCGGATCTGACGACGGAAATGCCTGAACTTTCAATTCCTGGCATTGATATTATTTCTATCTCTGCGATCAACGGTGACGGCCTTGAACTACTGATTAAAAAGATCGTTCAACTCTTGGAAAATAATGCCTGATCTTCGAGCGACATTACGATTAATGGGTGTACCGGGTATGGGCCCCCGGCGCATATTAAATATTGTCCATCATTTCAAGAATATTGAAAGAATATTCAATGCCAGTATTTCTGAACTGTGTCAGGTGCCGGGTATAGATCAACGTTTAGCAAAAGCAATTCTACGTACCGATACAAGGAAGTTTGTTGACGATCAACTGGCTCTCTTGGGAAGAAGTCCGTTTAAAGTCACCACCATATTCGATGACAATTATCCG
>Ga0268277_1001783_pt1 | contig 13728 bp, 10 predicted proteins | sample saktaG_5_FD_190132 | JGI IMG/M metagenome (GOLD analysis project Ga0268277, IMG submission 190132) | Saline water microbial communities from Sakinaw Lake, British Columbia, Canada - sak_2010_1_5_50m | ecosystem: Environmental > Aquatic > Non-marine Saline and Alkaline > Saline ...
TAGTAATTGATAAAAAGATAAAGACGTTAAGTGATTGGTTAAAAGGGGAGAATTTATCTTTATAAGATATTTTATGAGGAAAATTTTTGATAAAAAAATTGATAAAAAAATCTGGCAGCCAGCGCTGATAATTTTGTTATTTATTTTTTTAATCGCCACCGGCCTGATTGTCAATTTTTACAGAGTTCAGCAGGCCCGGGGCGGAGCCAGCCACAATATTCATGGCTGGTTATGGTCGGAAAATATGGGTTGGCTAAACACCAACTGTTATAATGATTATAATAATGATGGAATCATGGAATGTTGCTGCGCTGGCGGTCCGGGCGGAGATTATTGTCCGGGCGATGCGGTGGCGTGCCCCTCTGGCGTGGTTCCTGGGGGCGTAGCAGCCGGCGATTATGGAGTAAACGCCGATATTGATTCGGTTACCGCCTCTAATGTTTTAAATGGTTATGCTTGGGCGGAAAATTATGCTGATTGGAACAATGCCACGACCATTGCCGACGCCAGCCGCGGCTATCTTTGTTTTGGCGCGACTTGCGGCGGCACTGCCCCAAACGGTCTTCCGGCCTGGGCTTGCGCAGGCACTCGTAAGGCCAACGGCTCGTGTTTGCGAGATTGCGGCCAAGAGTTCAATTATCAGGAAACCTGCACGCAGCCTAATGTCGTGGTTGATTCCACTTTACTCGGTCACTGGACCTTGGACGCCGTGGTTAATATTGGCGGCACTTACAAAACTTTGGATAAGTCCGGCAAGGGCTTGGACGCGATCTTGGGGAGCCCGCCGGCTAATCCGATCGATATGCCGCGATTAGCGACTGGCAATTTTAAACAAGACACTGTTTTTACCGCGGCCCTTTCTTACGATACTGACGATAATCCAAGCACCGTGAATCGGGTCTACGCCGAAGTGCTAGACACTTCAACGCTTGGCTTAACGCAGAATTTTACTTTGGAAGGATGGATTAATTTGAAACAAGACCCAGTTTATCCTTATAATTCCGCGCAGATAATGCTAAGAAAAGACGGGGCCTATGCTTTAGGGGTTATTCCCACTACTTATAATAAATTTGCTGCGGAATTTTTTATGGGCGGCGGCTGGCGGACCTATTATTTTAGCGACGCTGATTTTGCCAATAATTATGTTAATAAGTGGCGGCACGTGGCCTTAACTTATGACGGCAGCTATGTTCGTCTTTATTTAGACGGAGTTTTAGATCGGATTTACGCTCAAGCCGGTCCGATTAACACCGTCAACCCCCTTCCCTTATATTTAGGCGGCGATAAGCAAAATCCGCTGCCCCCTGGAGCCGGCAGAGCGTCTATTGCCCCGAATGCGGCTTATTTAGACGGCTATTTGGACAATGTGGCCATTTATTCCCGGGTCAAAACCAATCAAGAGATTTGGCAAGACGCGCACAAAGAAATAACTGGCTGGGCCAGAGTCATAACCGCTGACCTCGATGACGGTTGGATTGGTTTGCACGGGAAATCTCGCGTTACTTACGATATTTATATTCCCAATACTGAGATTCCTGACGGCACTTTTTCTACAGAAGATCAAATGTGGGGCGTGTATTTAAACGATCATTCCCAAGGCGGCGGATATTATACGCTGGGAGGCAGGTATAGAATCGGAGCTTCTTATTATAATTGGCGGACCTGGGTTTGGGGTCCTGATGACAGTTTGGGCTGGGCTAGCGGGTCGCATTTATGGAGCGAAGCTCCTCCCAAAGATTTTGACTCTTTTGATGCGGTGAATATTAATCCGATTGAGGGCAAGGTGACCACGCAGTTAAACTGGTCAGCTTCCAAGAACGCCACCTATTACATATTTTGGCGCTGTCATAATCAGGATAATACGCCCTGCGACTCTAATTATTCGTCCTATCCAGTGCCTTATTATGCCTGCAATGGCGACCAGTGTTCTACCAATGACACTTATGATCTAAATCCCAATAGCTTCTATTGTTATAAAATGCAGGCCTGGAATTGGGAGGGTTCTAAATGGAACACCCATAATCCGCCCACCTATCCGCGTCCTTATTGTATGTTAACCTCTCCGCTACAGCCAAGCAGCGATGTGCTGGTTAACGGCAATATTTGCGGCCAACTGCAAACCATTTGGAATCCTACTGTGGATGAAGAGGCGACCGTAGACGGGTATAATTTATATCGCGGACTTAAAAATACTCCGGGCGTCGGCTGTAATTCGTCGCTTACTGACCCTAATTGTCTATTAGTGGCTCATGCCGGCGAAGGCGTCAAGTCCAGCGATTTGTCGGCCCAATGGCGGATGAATGAAAGCGGCTGGTCAGGCCAGAGCAATGAAGTCATTGACGCTTCGGGCAACCAGAACAACGGCACAGCCAGCGGCAGCGCCACTACCACGGCCACCAACGCCAAGTTTATTCGCTCCGGCATTTTTAGCGGCGGCTATGTGACAGTTTTAGACAGCGATTCTTTGGATTTTACGGCCAGCGACTCTCTCACCATTGCCGGCTGGGTTAGAACCTCGGCTGTTAGCGGCGAATTGCTTTATAAAATTCAAAAGCCAAATGGCAGCGGCTATGAAATATATTTAAGCAGCGGCCGCCCTGTCTGTCATTTCTTTAAAAATCCCGGCCAGAATTATACCCTGACCAGCTCCACGGCCATAAACGATAGCAACTGGCATTATGTGGCTTGCGTCGTTAATCGCAGCAGCGGTCTTTTGAAAGTTTTTGTGGATAATAATTTTGATTCTTCGACGCTTGATGTTTCTACCATGGGGGACATTAGCAATGACCAGAATGTAATTATAGGCGAAAGTTTTACCGGGATGCTAGATAATTGGACGGTGGCCAAGGAAGTGCGCTCGCATACTGACTTATTATTGGAAGCCGAATCACAGCCGATTAGCAGTATTTGCAATATTACCGCCAATCAATCATTCAAATATGGAACAAGCCAAACCATTTACGCTTGCAGCTCGGGAGATAAATGTTGCGCCATGGTAGATAAGCGCGGCAATCCCAACACCATGTATTATTATTGGCTAACCCAGACCGCCGGCAGCGTTGAATCGTCAGCCAAAGCGCCTTTGACCGGCTGTAATCTGGCCAAAAACGCCAATTACCGCTATGGCTGCGACAAAACCGTTTGCCAGCCGAGGGTGAATACCAAGGAGAAATAGGACCAAAGGGTCAAAAGGCAAAAATCAAAAGTCAAAATTACAGGTAAAAAGGTAAAAGTTAAGAAAAAGACGAAGGACGAAAAAAACAAGGCAGAAAAATCCAAAAGGCAAAATTTAAAAGTCAAAGGGCAAAAGTACGGGTCAAAAGTTGAAGAAAGAAATAAAAAATGAAGAATAAGGCAAAAGTCAAAATTATGCCGATTTTATTGAGCATTCTCGACAAAGTCGGAATAAGTTAAAATAATAAAATTAGAATAAACAACATGGAGTTTAGCAGAAGTGATTTAAAAAGAAGATGTTATAAGTTTAGCTTAGAGATTATCAGTTTAACTGATACACTGCCGAACAAAAGAAGCGCGTGGATAATAACTGACCAACTTATTCGTTCTGCCACATCAATCGGAGCCAATATCGTAGAGGCCAGAGCATCAAGTTCTCGTTTAGAATTTAAAAAATTCTATGAGATTGCCTTAAAATCTGCCAACGAAACAAAATATTGGTTGGAGCTTTTAAGAGATGCTGGGTTGGCGGATAAAAATATTATTGATCGTCTTTTAGACGAAGCAATTCAATTGGCTAATATGTTGGCCAGTGGTGTTTTGAAGCTGAAAGGTAAAAAGTTCTAAACTAAGTTTGTTGTTTAATTATAAAATAGCGCAATTAATCATTGTGCTATTTTATTTACTTTTGATTTTTGATTTGTAAATTTTCAGTCCAAAGCCGATCCGCTTAGGGCGTAATGTTATTGCCCCACCCCCCCTTTTTTACTTTTTAGCTTTTGCCTTGTAATTTTGACTTTTGATTTTTGCCTTTTGACTTGACTTTAATATCAAACGTGCTATAATAAGATCAGGTCTTAAACAACCCATCCGCCCAAAGCCGACATAGTCGGACATTGATGGCGGATGAAACAAAGGAGGGTATCATGAAAAAGACCAATATTCTGTTTTGGGCTGGCATTATCTTGCTGGCTATTTTCAGTTTGGCTTTTGCCGATCACCGCGTCATAGCTGGAAGTTGGTGCGGCGATGCCGGCGCTGGCCAGGATAATCAATTCTGGAACGATCTTTCTTTGAACGATTCCATCTGCCGGACCGAATTGCAGGTGGATACGATTATCAATCTATTTTTTAACGGTAAGCCTTTACGCGGTGAGGTGCGCACCCCCAATTATTTTCCTAAGTATCGGACTTCGTTTGTGGACGGCAAGGCTTCTTTGGCCAAGCTTGATTCCTTAACCAGTTTTTGGGCTCAAACCCTGGACAGCACTGACATTTTATACTTTATGGTGGAGAGTCATGGAGGTTGGGAGAACAATCACTCTGTTGTGTTAGACTATCAGGGCAGAAGTTTGACCGATAGTTTAATGGCTGCTTATTTTAACCGCATTTCCGCCTACAAGCTTCTTGTTTTTGATGCTTGCGGAACTTGGGGCAAGGGCTGGGGCCCGGATTCTTTGGATTCGTGTGGCTTTGCCACTTGGCTGGGTTATAATGCTCCGGAAAGTATTAGTCGTAAAACCATTATCTTGTCTGCCGCTGGCCCGCAACCCGCCTGGTCTACCAAGATAGCTGATGATGGCTTTAAATCAGGAGATACGATTATCTATATTGATAGTCTTGAAAACGAGTGGTATAATGGTAGTGGGTATAACCATCTTGAATTTTCTTTTCATATCTTGACCAGTTTATGGGGCGGAAAAGATCCGTCCGAATATTATGCCCGGCGAAGCATTTTTTTTCTGGATTCCATTGACACCAATCACGACAGCCAAATTTCCGTGGCCGAAGCTTTTGCCTGGGATCGTCATCGTAATTCCCAGCTTGGCTGGGAAGACAACCAGATGTTAGACCTTGGCAATTTGGCCGACACTCTGATCATCTGGCCGCAAATCGGCTGGTTGGAGTCAACCGGCATCCAAGAACCGCGAGTCGCGCTTCCCATCGCTTCGTCTCCGCTTCCTCATCAGACGATGATGTCGCGCGCGTCTTTCTGCGGTTGGCTGGCTCGGCAAAAGGGCTCCTTGGATTTCTATGACATATCAGGTCGGCAGGCGCAGTTGAGTCAAGCGCGGCCAGGAGTCTACTTCTACCGCGCCAAAACCGGCTATTCGCATAAACTGATTCTGACCAATTAGTTTTCATGATAATATAGCGGCCTCCGACCTATGTCGGAGGCTTTTCTTTTTGTTTTGTTCTTTTGTCGTTTTTTCTGTTGTTTCTTTCGCCATTTCTTTTATCGACCGATTTGCGTTTTTTGGCCCCATACCATGTTTTGGACGGCCGTCCAAAACATGGTATGGCAACATTTTTAAAAAAATTACCTCAAGAACAAGGTAAAAAAATAACAAAAAAAAAGAAAAAAGAAAAAATAATTAATAATTAAATGCCAAGATTGATGACTTTAATTTTTGCCAGTGTCAATGAAAAGCGCCGGAGCAATTCTTGTTTGGTATATTCAGAGTCGGTGATAATTTGTTGCGCTCGTTTAATGGCGTGAATAAAAATAAGTTTAAAAAATATTTTTTTGATTCCATAAAATGTTTGGTTAAAAATATTTCGGCCATGCGCGTTATTAAAATCAAATAAAGCCAAATCATGCACCGTCACCACCAACCTCCCTTGATAAAACAGCGGTACATTAAAATGCAGGAAATGCATCAGGTCCAAATGGTATTGGTTTAAGATTCTAGGCAGTACTAATTGCTCTTTGACGCAGTACCAGGGAATATTGACTAAAACTTTATGCCACCTAGGACTCATGGGTTGGCATAAATCAAACCCCTCTTGATTTAAGAACACAAAATACTCGTTATTACTATCGAGTTTTTCTAAATGTTCAATCAATTTCTGCGTGTATCGCCCGATTCCTTTCCCATCTGGGCCATAGAAACGAGCGTCTAAGCCGATACGTTTAGTCATAAGATATGATTGGTTAAAATTGATGTTCTAATAATTATCTCGGACTGGAGCGATGTCCCCTCGCTCCGCCAACTGGCGGATGTGACGGGGGCGAGCGTCAATGCCAATACGCATACAAATTGCAAAATACTAATTATTAATGACTAAAGATAGGTATCACCGAACACTCAGCGATGTCCCCTGACATGCCTTGCTTGTGACGGGGGCGAGCGTCTATACCAATACGCATAGAAATAATTCAAAAATCAAAAGTTAAAAGTCAAAATTACAATTCAAAATTTAAAAGTTATTCGGAGCATTCGGATAAATTCGTTGACTAGGATTATGCTCATTATACCACGATCCAACCTTTTGCCAAACTTTCTAACTGGGCAAAAAGAAAAGGGCTGAATTACTCAGCCCTAAATATTCAGAATTTTCAAAAACCAGTCAATGGCGCGTTGGTGCGCTTCTGGTATCTGAGATCGCCGTTCGTGACGGTAGTCTTCCAGGGTTATCCATCTTGCGAACTCAATATCTTCGTCCCTATATTCATCCTCGTCCGCAGGCGGCTCAAATGTCTTAACCAGGATTGCCAGGAGAAAGGACTTCAGGTGGTGGTCGGCCATTACCCAAAAAACGTAATTGGGGCTAGTGCGGGCCCCATCCAGATCATAGTAATCATTTGACAAACCAGGGACCTCTTCTTGCGTCTCTCGCTCGGCTGCGGGGAAATCATCTTCGCCGTTGCGCAGCTCCACACCACCACCGGGCAGCGTCAAGAGATGATTGTCCCTTCTTCGGACCATCATAATTCGCTTAAGAGCGGGATCAAGAAGGACAACTGAAACGTTGCGTGACGGCTTAATCGGTTCAGCCATTGAATCCTCCTTTGTTATTCTGATAATTATTATAGCATATTTTAAAAAAATTGTCAACCCCATCCGCTTAATTATCAACAATGATTGTTTTAATATTTAACCAGCCTCGCCCAGCGAGTCTAGGCGGGCCGCAGACCCTGAGCGAAGTCGAATGGGCCAAGCCCAGTTACAACAACTTTACTCACGCCTTAGTTTCGACCCATTAAATAACATTTTTGGCAATTACAATGTTTTCTCAATTAACGCCTGATTAATGATATTCTTCGCGGCGTTAAGGGAGAAACGTAAAGTTTTGTAACTGGGCAAGGGCTCTTTACTCATTTTAATAAGGGGCGGAATTAAGCCTAAATCATTTCAAAAATTTCGTTTTTATGTTATAATGTTTTTTCGGCGTCACCTGCCCGCCTCCGCCATCAGCCTCAGCCGGTTGGCTGATGGCTGAGGCTGATGCCTCCTTGGAATTGATTCTAACCTGCCCGCCATATGCCTATCTCTAAATTAGGAAGTTTATTTGCTATTAGGGTTTATCTCCAAAGTCTATCTCGATGCGATTGACAGGCGTTGGCAGGCGGGATAGAAGGCAAGAATGATTTTGCTTCTAAATTTCTATGTCCATGGGACGGCTTTGGCAGGCGGGGCAGGCGGGACTATTGCCCGTTTGTTAAAAATTTGCTAGAATTATTTTAGTGAACCCTCGCACCAAAGCTACACCAAGATTTTTGGCCTGCCTGACGGTAGGCAGGCGTGTGTGGGGGGCGAATCATTGGGTCCTTGGCGTGCGCATATATAATTAATAATTCATCATCAACCCGGTAGTTAAATTCGATTTATAGACTTTGCTTCGATTAATCTTCCGGGAACACCTTATAAATTAATTAACTTTGTTTCTCTGGGCGCCTTTATAAATGCGCCGAATCAAGAGAAGCATCGAATTTATACTAACGGGTATGTCCAGCAAAATTAGCAAAATCATCGCGCGGGAAATTTTAGATTCTCGCGGTTATCCAACCGTGGAAACCAAAGTTATTTTGGATAGTGGCCTGGAGGCGAAGGCGATGGTTCCTTCTGGCGCCTCCACTGGCAGCCACGAAGCCTTTGAGCTAAGAGATGGCGATCCCGATCGTTTCTTAGGCAAGGGCGTCTTAAAAGCTGTTAATAATGTTAATCAAATAATTGGCCCGGCTGTTTTGGGCATGGATGTCGGACAGCAATTGGCCATTGATAAAAAAATGATTGAGCTGGATGGCACAGACAACAAAAGTCGTTTGGGGGCCAACAGCATTTTAAGTGTTTCTCTGGCTTGCTGTCGGGCGGCCAGCCTAGAACAGGAATTGCCGCTTTATCAATATATTAAAAATACCTATAACTTGCCAGGGACCGAGTTTATTGTGCCGATGCCAATGTTCTTGGTTATTGAGGGCGGCAAGCATTCTGATTCTGGTTTGGACGTGCAAGAATTTATGGTTATTCCCCAGGCTCGCGATGGATTTGCCGAGAAATTGCGCATGGGCGTGGAGATATTTAATGCCCTTCGAATGGTTTTGGAAAAAAAGAGACTACGATTAGCAGTCGGTGACGAGGGCGGCTTTGCTCCGCACGCTCAAACAGTCCGCAAGGCCCTGGATTTAATGATCTCTATTTCTAATTACACAAAATATAAATTAGGCGAAGAGGTATTCTTCGGAATGGACGTGGCCTCGTCAGTTTTTTATCACGCCGACAAAAAACAATATTATTTTGAAGGAAAAAAACATTCTAGCGAGCAGATGTCTAAAATGTATTTAGACTGGCTTAAAAAATATCCGCTATTAACACTGGAGGATCCGCTAGCCGAGGATGATTGGTCTGCCTGGGCGAGTTTTACCAAGCAAGCACTTGCGATCAGGCCTACTTTTGTCGTAATTGGCGACGATATTTTTACCACCAACTTACAGCGCCTGCGAAGAGGGGTGGCTGAAGGCACGGCCAATGGCACCGTTATCAAACCCAATCAAGCGGGAACCCTCTCAGAAACTATTGAGTGCATTAAAGAGGCCAAGAAAAGCAATCTCAAAATAGTTATTTCGCACCGCTCCGGCGAAACCAACGATGATTTTATTGCTGATTTGGCCGTGGCCGTGAACGCTGATTATATTAAATTTGGCGCGCCTAATCGTGGTGAACGGGTAGCTAAATATAATCGACTTTTAGAGATTGAACAAGAATTAAAAAAAATAAATTGATGGTTGTGACCCCGCATCATTAATATCTATGAAGCATAAGCCCTTTATTCTAATTATTCTTGATGGCTTTGGTATTACTCCGCCGTCGCGCGGCAATGCGATTACATTGGCCAAAATGCCAACTTACTGGGCGCTCAAGAATAAATATCCCTATACCGAACTTTGCGCCAGCGGAAAATGTGTTGGCTTACCGCCCAAACAAGATGGAAACTCAGAGGCCGGACATCTTAATTTGGGCGCCGGTCGAACAGTGGAAAGCGACGGCATGATAATTTCCAAAAGCATTAAAGACGGCACCTTTTTCAAAAATCCTATTTTTCTGGAAGGAATTAATTATGCCAAAAAACACCGGTCAAAAATTCATTTAATTGGCCTTATTACCGAAGAGCAGAGCGCGCATTCTAGTCCCGAGCATTGGCTGGCCATGCTCGATTTATTAGATCATCAGGAGGTGGGCAAGGTTTATCTGCATCTTTTTACCGATGGCAGGGATTCGCCCCAGCATGCCGCCATTAAAATTATCAAGCGTTTTGAAAATAGCTTTTATACCCAACATAATCACGATCACCGGTCGCATAGCTTTGAGGTGCAGATTGCCAGCGTCGCCGGAAGATTTTATGCTATGGATCGCACCAAAAAATGGGACCGACTTGAGCAAGTTTATAATTTATTAGTTTTGGGCGAGGGACTGAAGGCCAAATCAGGAGAAGAGGCGATTGTCCAGGCTTATAATCGACAAGAGACTGATGAATATATTAAGCCGACAGTGATTGAAAAAAATGGCCAGCCAGTCGCCACGATTGATGGCGAAGACATGGTTATTTTTATGAACCTGCGGTCTGACCGGGCCAGAGAATTGACCAAGGCTTTTATGCAGCGCGAATTCAATAAAAAAAACCTCGACTCTTTTCATCGCAAAAAATGGTCGGATAAACTATTTTTTATCGCCTTGACCGACTTTGGTCCAGACTTGGATTTGGTGCGCACCGCCTATCCCAGCCGCATTATTCTTAACAGTTTGCCATTTTTACTCAAAGATTATCATCAGCTTTATATTTCGGAAGAAGAAAAATTTGCTCACGTCACGTTCTTTTTTAACGGCGGTTATGATCATCCTGTGGCTGGCGAGGATAGAGTATTGATTCCATCAGTATCGGTTCGATCCTATGATATGAAGCCAGAAATGAGCGCCGGAGCCATCAACAAGTATTTGATTGGCAATATTGATGATTACGATTTTGTGACGGTTAATTTTGCCAATCCTGATATGCTGGGACACACCGGCAATCTAGTGGCGACCATTAAGGGTTTAGAGTTTGTTGATAAATGTTTAAATAAGCTTATTGGCCACATCCTTAATTTAGATGGGGCGGCGATTATTACGGCCGATCATGGCAATGCTGAAGAAATGATTAATTTAGAGACTGACGAAATTGACACCAAGCATTCTACTAACCCGGTACCCTTTATTTTAGTTGGTCATAATTATAAAAAAATTAAATTAGCGCCCAGCGGAATTTTGGGCGACGTGGCGCCAACAATTTTGGAGCTAAAGAACGTCGCCAGGCCATCAGACTTGCGAGGCAAATCTTTAATTATTAGCGCTCATGGAAAAAATTAATCCTAAAATTAGACCGATCGTGCTGATTATTTTGGATGGTTGGGGCGTAGCTCCGCCATCGCAGGGTAATGCCATTACTTTAACCAAGACGCCGGTTTTTGATCAATTATTAAAAACATATCCCTCCACGACTCTGCAGGCGGCCGGGGAGGCCGTGGGTTTGCCCTGGGGCGAGTGGGGCAATTCAGAGGTGGGACATATGAGCTTGGGGGCGGGTAAAATTATTTGGCAAAATTTACCTAAAATTAATCGAGCGATTGCTGACGGAGATTTTTTTACTAATCATGCTTTTTTGCAGGTGGTTAACCAGGTGAAAAAAAACAATTCCCAACTGCATTTAATTGGTTTAGTCAGTCGCGGCGGCGTGCACTCCTCGCTTGACCATTTGTTCGCCTTATTAGACCTGGCCAAGCGAAACAACATAACCAAGGTTTTTATTCATGCTATTTTAGACGGTCGCGATGCGGCCTTTAATAGTGGCGAAGGATTTGTTAAGGAAATCGTTGAACGTACATTGACCACTGGAGTGGGACAAATTGCCTCGCTCTCGGGCCGTTTTTGGGCGATGGACCGTGATAATTATTGGGATCGTACCGCCAAGGCTTATCAGGCCATGGCGGAAGGAGTGGCCGAGCGTTATAATATTGACCCGCTTAAGGCCATCGCTGATTCTTATAAAAATAATAATTTTGATGAAGAGTTTAATCCTACCGTGATTACTGACCGGCAGCAAAGGCCCGTGGCCACCATTAATGATAATGATGCGGTTATTTTTTTTAATTTTCGTCCAGAGAGGTCTCGACAATTAACGCGCGCCTTAGTGTTGCCTAATTTTCAAAATTTTTTCCGTCAAAAAGTGGCGAATAATCTTCTAATGGTGACCATGACCGAATATGAGCCTGGCCTGCCGGTTCAGGTGGCTTTTCTGGCCGATAAAATTAATGACTCGTTGGCCAAAATTCTTAGCGAAGCGGGCTTAAGACAATTTCATATTGCCGAAACGCAGAAATATGCGCACGTCACTTTTTTCTTTAATGGCGGAGCCGAGAAGCCCTTTTCCGGCGAAGACCGGCTGCTGGTTCCTTCGCCGCGCGTTTCTTCTTTTGCTCAAAAACCGGAGATGGCCGCCCTTGAAATCACTCAAAATATTATTAAGGCCCTGGAAGCCGATCAATATGATTTTATAGTAGTTAATTTTGCTAATGCCGATATGGTCGGCCATACCGGCGATTTGGTTGCCTCGCAAAAAGCCGTGGCTGTCGTTGACGAGTCTTTGGGTAAAATTGTCATTAACATTTTAAAGATGAATGGCGTGGGCATTATCACCGCCGACCACGGCAATGTTGAAGAAATTATTGATTTGCGTACTGGCGATATAAACAAAGAACATTCCAGTAATCCCGTGCCGTTTATTATCGTGGGCAAAGATTTTGAGTTATCGCCGCCGCTCAATCAGGTTCCAGATTTAAGTTTGTTGACCCCGTCAGGCGTTTTGGCCGACGTGGCGCCGACGATTTTGAAATTAATTGGTTTGCCTCAGCCCAAAGATATGATCGGGACACCGCTGATTTGATAAGCACCAAATCCAAAATTACAAATCCTAAATAAGCACCAATATCAAAATTCAAAGATTTAAGCGTTTCGGATTTTGAATTTAATAATTAGAATTTATTTGGAATTTGTAATTTTGTACTTGTAATTTAATTCCAGAGATAAGCACCAATACCAAAATTAAGAAATTTTTAAAACACAGAGACATTTTATGCCTAAATATTATGATTTAGAAGATCGCACTCTGGATTTTAGCAAGAAACTTATTCTCTTTATAAAAGCCTTACCCAGGAGCCAAATTAATTTAAGGCTAGCCGATCAAATAATTCGTTCTGGAACATCGATGGGCGCTAATTATCGCGAAGCGAACGAAACAGAAACAAAGAAAGATTTTAAATTTAGAATTAGAATATGTCGCAAAGAAGGCAAAGAAACTGTTTATTGGTTTGAGCTCATTACAGAAGCTAATCCGCAGTTGAAAGAGAAAATCAAGCCGTTGTTACAGGAGACCATTGAATTGGTTAAGATTTTTGCTGCTATTCTGATGAAATCAGAATAGGTTTATCATTTTCGATTTAATAATTTGAATTTGTAATTTATTTGGGATTTGTCGTCCTGCGGACGATCAACCGCAGGTTGATAATTTTGTGCTTGTAATTTAATTCTGATGTTCAAATTTGAAGAAAAAATTTTATTACAGCAAATTCAGCGCGGAAGGGAGGCGGCCTTTTCACGGCTTTATGATGCTTATCAAGATAAAATTTATCGTTTTATCTATTTTCGCGTTTCCAGCGAATCTTTGGCTCAAGATCTTACCAGCGAAACATTCATGAAAGTTTTACAATATTTAACCAGCGGAAAAAAAATTGAGAACTTTCAAAGTTTTATTTATAGAACGGCCAGAAATTTAGTTATTGATACTTATCGCCAGCGCGGTCAAAACGAACTGCCGATTGATGATTTTGTAAAAGATAGTATAGCTGACCAAAAAGATGTGGCAGAGGACGTGGCTGATAAGTTTTCTTTAGAGCAGATTGAAGGGGGACTAACTCAATTATCTGGTCCTTATCGCGAAGCCATCGTGCTGCGTTTTGTGGAAGATTTACCATTTAAAGGCGTGGCCGATATTTTAGGCATTAATGAAGAGCATGCTCGAGTTTTGGTGCATCGCGGCCTTAAAATGCTTAGAAATATCCTGCAAACCAAGAACCACAATCGCCTGTAACGTTTCCGTCCATTTTTCGTCTTATTTAGTGAAGATAATTATAGGAGAATAACCATGAACTATACCCTATTAAAGGGTTTAAAAAACCTAAACCACTGCCAGTCAGACACTGCTTGGGCAAAGACCAATAAGCAGACTCTTTTATCTTATTTT
>Ga0268277_1001787_pt1 | contig 13711 bp, 18 predicted proteins | sample saktaG_5_FD_190132 | JGI IMG/M metagenome (GOLD analysis project Ga0268277, IMG submission 190132) | Saline water microbial communities from Sakinaw Lake, British Columbia, Canada - sak_2010_1_5_50m | ecosystem: Environmental > Aquatic > Non-marine Saline and Alkaline > Saline ...
AAAATTTTACAGTTTTTTTTGATTAGTTTATTTAAATCTTTAATTTTTATTATGGGTTATGTTCATTGAAATTCTAATTGCAATCTTGCTTGGAATAACAGCTGGAATCTTTACAGGCCTAATCCCCGGAATTCACATTAACTTAATTTCTGTTTTATTGCTTAGCTTTTCTCCAATACTTCTGCAATACACTAACATTGTTTCTCTGTGCTGCTTTATCATAGCAATGTCAGTAACCCATACTTTTCTTGACTCAATTCCATCTATATTTTTAGGAGCTCCTGATTCTGATATGGCCCTGGGTGTCCTTCCAGGGCATAGGTATTTATTAAAAGGCCTTGGCCTAACAGCTGTAAAACTAACTGTTATTGGCTCTTTTGGAGCATTATTATTGAGTATTTTGTTTTTTCCATTGCTTATTCCTCTTGTAAAGTTTGGCTATCCTTTAATAGAAAGCTACATTGGATTTATTCTCATTGCAGTTGTTGTTTTTATGATAATGAGAGACAGAAAAAGAGTATGGGCTTTTTTTGTTTTTCTTATAGCAGGGGTTTTAGGATTGATAGTTCTTAATATGCCAAATTTTGAAAACCCCTTGTTCCCTTTGTTTTCAGGGCTTTTTGGAATATCCACCTTAATAATAAGCCTTCAGAATAATGAGAAGATTCCAATACAGGCAAAAAAACAGTATGTGAGGGTTAAAACATCAAAAACATTTAAAGCCTTGTTTTCAGGAGGGTTTTCAGGATTTATAACAGCTGTTATGCCTGGCCTTGGAGCATCAACAGCAGCTGTCATTTCAATGCAGATGACAAAAAATCTTAAGGAAGATGGCTTTATGATTTTAATGGGCTCAATAAACACATTTAATTTTATACTTTCAATGGTCACACTTTATGTTTTGGATAAGGCAAGAAACGGTTCAATAATAGTTATCCAGCAATTAGTTGATGCAATAACTATAAAGCATATTGTGATATTTCTTTGTGCTGTTTTAATAGCAGGCTCTTTGTCTGTTTTCCTTGCACTAGGACTTAGTAAGATATTCTCAAAAATCATGAGTATTGTAAATTACAGGAAAATGGTTTTATCTGTTATATTCTTAATAACAGCCCTTGTTTTGGTTTTGACAGGCCCATTAGGATTACTAATACTTGTAATAAGCACTGCAATAGGCATAATCCCTCCAACAGTAAATATCTCAAGAACACATGCAATGGGATGTTTGTTATTGCCTGTTATACTTTATTTTATACTTTAGAATCTTGAGCAAGATGTCCTATTATTCCCATGTATTCTGGTAATTCATTTTCATCAAAAACTTTTTGATCTTTATAAATAACAATCCCAACTATAAGAGGCTTTTTTTTATTTATTTTATTGAAATTTATCTCTCCAAAAGGAAAACCCCCTTTTCTTAATATAACCTCTGTTCTAAGATAACCTTTTCCATCATTATATAATCCATATTTAGAAGTCGGGAGTTGTTGTCCTTTTCCTGATATATTAAAAACATCAAAAGGGCGAGCATTAATTTTAAATGTTTTTGTATTTTCAACTAATAATTCTTCAAGTTGTTCTGCATTAATTTCTTTTATTTCTATATCAAATTGAGTATCTATCATTTTAAATTAAAGAATAAACAAGCAATTTAAATATTTTGTTATTCTAAAGTGGATATATTCTAGTATATCTTATTTTTTAAATTAAAAATTCCAAAAGATTTTTAAATAATCTGGGTTTCCTCAAATATCATGGAAGGTATAATAAGTAATTTTAGGGGAGGAAGGCACACCCAGTGTGGCAATCAGATGATAATAGTAGTTGATGGTGTTGATTCAAAGGAAAAGGCCAATGCTTTAATAGGCAAGAAAGTAACATGGTCAAGCCCTGCAAAAAAGGAAATTAAAGGTGCTGTAAGAAGTGCTCATGGACGCAATGGAGCACTAAGAGTTCTCTTTGAAACAGGAATGCCTGGCCAAAGCGTAGGCCAGAAAGTTAAAATTGAATAGATTTTTTAACAAATTCTACTATAGTTGTTTTGCACCGTATAAGACAGCTATAATCCCAATCAGTATTATAATTCCTGAATAAACAGGCCCAGAGCTAGGCACTGTGCTTGGTATTAGTTTCATGCTGACTAAAAACGGCACTATTCCTCCGAGAATTATCAGCAACGCAAGAACTGATACAATAAATTTCTGTGATGCCCACAAACCAAAGGTCTTTACAGCATACCATAATGCAATAAATCCTATAAGAATTATCATGCCTGAGTAAACCGGCCCTGAAAAAGGAACCATTCCGAATCCGTTAAAAAAAGGCAGGACTCCTGCAAGTATTGTAAGCATTCCGATAAAAACAATTATTATTTTCATTTTTTCACCTCAAAATATTATTAATTAAGTTTTATTTATCTAAGTCTAAGCTTTTTTTCAAGATTTTCTATTTCTTTTTCTAATGATATTACTTTTGAATATTCTCTGTACCATGCTTTATATAATTTCCTACCTGCTTCAGTCCTAGTCCATCCAGCTTGTGTTGCTCTTGTATGTAAATTACTTGCTTTATTTTTACAATCATTTTTTTCAGATCTTAACTTATCTAGTTCATTTTCCCATCTTGATCTTCTTACTCTTGTTATATTAGCTTTATCTCTTATGGTTTGTTCTAATTTAGCTGATTTAACATCTTTTTTTCCTTGTTTAGCCATCTTATCTAATTCTTCTTGATGTTGCCTTCTCTCTCTTTCAAGTTCTTCTCTTTCTCTATCACGTTCTTTCCTTTCATCTCCACCAGATATTTTTTTTGCATAACTACTAGTACCAGAAATGGCCTTAAACAGACAGGCAACACCTAGAACAATGCATACCCATTTGCCCCATGGGCCTATAACAGGCAACAACTCATCTGCTTGGTATATTCCAGTGTTTATATCTATCAGCTGGTTAAAAATCCATGCAATGAAGAAATAAAACATGGCCCATACCACTCCAAAAGCCTTGTGCTGTTTTATGGGAAAATAACTATTAAGGATAAGCAATGTGCCGCCAATTATCGCTAATATAAGCACTACAATTCCAAAAACACCGTAGGCAGAGCCAATATAATAAATATATTCATCTGGTATGAACCTTATTGAAATCAATGAAACAACAATTGAAAATATTGTGGCAATCCCCTTGCTACCAGAAAACATCTTCTTTGATGCCCAGAAGATTATTGCAAATAATATAATCCATACAGCTGCTTTCAGGAATATAAATGCCCCTTCACCAGTTCCAAAAAGAAAGCCGAACATGCTGTAAATCCCTTCATACTGTGCACTAACTAAGGGTATTAATAAGGCTAGGAAAAAAGAAAATAACACTAACAAACCTCTTTTTTTGTTTAAAAGCATTTTATATGGTTTTTAACTCCAGATTATTTAAATCTTTCTATGCTCCTGCTGAAAAATCTCAAATCAAAAGCTTTTTATAATAGGGGAATTTCCTTTTTTTGTTTAAAATGGTTCAAAGAATAGGCGGCTTCAGGAGAAAAACAAGGCAGAAACTCTCAAAGCCAAGAAGAAGCAAGGGAAAAATAAGCGTAAAAAACTTCTTCCAGACATTTGAAGAGGGGGACAAAGTAGTCCTGAGTGCAGAGCCAGCTGTGCAAAAAGGAATGTTTTTTCCTAGGTTTTATGGCAAAGTAGGAATAGTAAAGAAAAAAATTGGAAAATGCTATAAGATATTAATTAAAGATGGGAAAAAAGAAAAAAACCCTATAATCCATCCAATTCATCTTAAAAAAATTAAGGTATAAAATGGTAAAACCAAACATAATATCTGAGAAACCAATAACTCTTACTGAGCTTAAGCAGGAGATTGATAAAATAAAGAAGCGTGATAAAGAGCTAAACTTCAGGGTTGGCAAGACTGAAGAATATCTAAGCCACTTTGTGACTTTGAGTAAAGAAAGTGAAGAGGAATTGATCAAAGAATTAGAAAAACTTAATGTGCCAAGGCTTAGAGATATTCATATAACAAAAATAGTTGATATACTTCCAAAGACAGTTGATGAGCTAAAGATAATTCTTCAGGGCTACACAATAACAGTCAACAATGAAAACTTAAAGAAAATTGCTGATATTCTTAAGGATTTTACTGAAAAAAAGAAATAACATATTTATTTTTCTTGAATTAGAAAACAATTAGTTTAAAAAACAAAAGTTTATAAATAAGAAAAAACAATTTATGATTAAAATGGAAATGCACGAAAAGGAGGAAAATGTAATTATACTTGACTTTTTGCCAAATGGCTATCCATTTGATACAAGGCCAAGCCACCAAAAGACTGCAATAGCCCAGGCTATAGGCAAAAAATATTTCGTGTTGTTAGAGCTTGTTCCAAAAAAAGATGTGTTCCTGCAGCCTAATGAGGCAGTTTACATCGGACAGGATAAAAGAGATAAGGTGCACCATATCAATGGAAAGTTACCATTTTCCAGGCTGACAACAACTGCAAAAGCAGAGCTGGAATTTGTAGTAAAAGATATTATTGAAAAAAATGAGCAGAGATTTGTTGACTTTTTCAATAATGCACAGCCATTAAGCACAAGGATGCATTCTATAGAGCTTTTGCCTGGAATGGGCAAAAAGAAAATGTGGGAAATTCTTGATGAGAGAAAAATTAAGCCTTTCACTAGCCTTGATGATATGAAAAAAAGAGTGCATTTAATGCCTGACCCCAAAAAATCATTAATAAAAAGGATAATGAAAGAATTAAGCGGAAAAGAAAAACATCTCTTATTTGTTAATAGTTAATTTTAGATATTAAGGTTATACTTCTTTTTGTGGAATTATGCTCTTTGTATTTTCTGCATAAGGTCTTATTTCTTTTATTAGTGCTGGTGGACTAAATACTATTTCCATCATATTTACTATCAAGAATTTGTGCAATTGAGGATAAGATTTCCTGTGCTTCAAAAATCTTTTAAGCCTGTTGGCTAACTAACCACATACCAAATAAGTAAGCAAGCGAGAGTCCTAATATGAATGGTATCAACAATGTTGAAAAATCATGCGGCTGGAATATAAAGTAAAGGATTGCAAAAAATATTATAAACAATATAGAAATTGTTTTTATTGGGCCCAGATTAGAACTTTTTGGTTCTGCCATACCTTAAACCTCTTATAACTAATATTTAAATCCATCGAAAAACAAAAATTTTAAATACCTGCAACCTTACTGTGTATTAACTTAATTTTTGAGGTGAAAAAATGAAAGAGAAAACAAAAGATTTAATAAAAAAATTTCTTAAAGTGGTATTTGGCTTGCTATTAATAATGGCAGGAGTATATGGCTGTATAAGATGGTGGCCGCAATTACTAAGCCTAATAATGGGAGCAATAGGCATTATTGTTATCCTTGTTGGACTGATGTTTGTCTTTATAGGATTTTCTGACTAAGAATTTTTTTATTTATTTTTTAATAATCCCATATCCTATCAAACGCCATCTTGTGCCTATCCTTCTTGAGATAGACACTCTTGATTCAGGCTCTGCACAAACCGGAATCTTCAGGCTGCAGCTGATAGAATCTTTTTTGAGTTCTGTAACAAATCCAACTGTTGCCGCAGAGTTAATATTCAACATAAGAGTTTCATTTTGTTTTATTGGCTCTACAGGAATATCTTCCTTAAGCCCAACAACCTTTTCAAGAAGATGATTTTCAAGTTTAAATTCATGCCATACCTTTGGTAATTTTCCTTTTTTTCCAACAACAGATCCTGTTAAGCTATCTGATTTTACAATTGCTGGATCCAGCATTGTCATAACTCCTACTGATCCGCCAGGGAAAATCTCTTTTACAGAGCATCCTCCTGTAATTAAGCCAACAATTTTTGTGGTTATTGGTTCCCACATTTTTTTTCCGCTTTTTTCCAAACTTTTTCCTGGCTTTATTTCTATCTCATCATTAATCATAAGCTTTCCCTGTTTTAATGCTCCACCTAAAATTCCACCCCTCATGTTTAGAGGATCAGAACCTGGAGGATTAATGTCAAATGACCTTGCAACAAACATCATTGGCTCTTTTGATATATCTCTTTCAGGGGTTGGGAAAGATTCTTCAATAGCTTGAATCAGAACATCAATATTTGTACTGTGCTGCGCAGATATAGGAATAATAAGAGAATTTTCATAGGATGTTCCTTTAATGAATTTTTTTATCTGGTTGTAGTTTTTTACTACCTGCTCGTCTGAAACAACATCTATCTTATTCTGCATAATAATTATCTTTTTTATTCCTGATATCTCCAAGGCCATTAAATGCTCTTTTGTTTGCGGCTGAGGGCATTCCTCATTCGCAGCTATAAGCAGTAAAGCATAATCTATTATAGTAGCTCCTGAGAGCATTGTTGCCATAAGGCTTTCATGGCCAGGAGCGTCAACAAAAGATACCTTTCTTAACGGGTTTGTTTTTGTTTTGCATCTCGGGCATTTATCATTAACACAAAAGCACTCTGGTTCCTTGCAATTAGGGCATTTCCTGAAAACAGTATCTGCATAACCTAAACGTATTGTAATACCTCTCTTAATTTCTTCAGAATGAGTATCAGTCCACTTGCCAGACAATGCCTTAACCAAAGTTGTTTTTCCATGGTCAACATGGCCAACCAATCCAATATTTATTTCTGGCTGAACAGGCTCCTCAATTTTTTTTTCTTTTTTAGTTACTTTTTTTGAGGTTTTAGGACTCTTTTTTGTCTTAGCAATTTTTGGCATTTTTTATTTCTTGGCCTCTTCCTTTTTTTCTGCTAGTTCAACAGCAGCCGGAACCTTTTCTTCTTTTTTAGGTTCTTTTTTTGCTTCAGCTTTACCTTCTGGTTTTTCTTCTTTTTTAGGCTCTTTTTTAACCTCGGCAGGGTTTTCCTCTGCTTTATGTTTTTCTTCTTTTACATTAAGAGGTTTGTCACTCAAAACCTTGACATTTATCTGTGATATTTTGGCATGTATTGTGTTGCCGCAGACAGTTTTTCTTTGCTTTATTCCCTTTTCCTTGCTTTTTATTCCAACTCCCCCTACTGCAAGTATTTTCTTCCTTCCTGTTCCGAGAACATCCTTTCTCATTGGGAAACCGCAATAGTCAGAGCCTCCTGTTACCTGAACTTCGACATTTCCTATTCCAAGAAAATCCGCCTTTAGCTTGTCTCCTATCTTTAAGCCGAGAAATTTTTTCGCATTTTCATCCTTAACTTCTTTTTGATATGTTTTTCCTGTGTTTACATCTGAAATAACAACTTTAAAATCAACCATTTTTATTCCTCCTAACCTTATTTTATGATTATTAACAACTAGAATTTATGCCTTATATATAAGGTTTATGAAAAAACTGGCTATAATTGTTTAAATTATACTCATAATTAAATAATATAAAATGTTAAAAAAAATAAATATTAAGAAATGTCTTATCTAAACACATCAATTCCAAGGTCATCACTGAATCCTTTGGAAGCACTTGCTTGCCTGTTGTTTTCTTTTCCAATAATCCATGGAGAATGAACTCCTGTCATGATTGTCATGACAGTAAGCTTTCCTTTCATATTGTCATCAATTCTTGCTCCCCAGATAACATTTGCATCCTGATCCATTGATTCTGTTACAAGCTCTCCAATCCTGTTTACTTCATCCAATGTTAAGTCAGGTCCTCCTGAAATATGTATTAATGCCCCTGTTGCACCCTCATAGCTTATATCTAACAATGGGTTTGCGAGAGCACCTCTTACTGCCTCATCAACCCTGTTTGCTGTGTCAGAAGAGCCAACACCTATTGCTGCAACTCCTCCATTGTTCATTATTGCCTTTACATCTGCATAATCAAGGTTAACTAAAGATGGAACAGCTATTGTTTCAACAATTCCTTTTATCATTGTTGCAATTAACTCGTTTGCAACTGCAAATGCCTGCTGTACCGGAAGATTTCCTGCAATGTTAACCAAGCGATTATTATCAATAACAATAACTGTGTCAGCATTCTGCCTTAACTGCTGCAATCCAAACTCTGCCTTGTCAACCCTTGCCCTTTCTATACTAAATGGCATTGTAACTGTTCCAATAACAATTGCACCAACTTCTTTTGCAATCTTTGCAATCACCGGAGCAGCGCCTGTTCCTGTTCCTCCACCCATTCCAGCACAAATAAACACCATATCAACTCCTTTAAGCGAGTCTTTTACTTCGTTAATAGATTCATTTGCAGCCTCTGCGCCTTTTTTTGGAAATCCGCCACATCCAAGGCCGCGAGTGATATTCCTTCCCATCAATATTTTTTTGTCTGCCTCAGAAATATTAAGATGCTGTTGGTCTGTATTGGCAGCTATTATTTCAGCTCCCTTAATTCCTTTTTTATAAAGCCATGAGACCATGTTGTTGCCTGCCCCGCCAGCACCAAATACTTTTATGTTTGCCTGCCCTATCATTGATTCAATCCTATTTTCTTCAGCACTTTTTAATGCATTCTCGATGATAAAATCCATTTTTGCCTCCCTTTTGATATCCAAAATTGTATACTGATATATTTTAAACACATCTTATATATAAATATTTCGTTTTTGTATATTTTGCTCGTCGATGGAATGTTTAAAACCATCTTAATTTGGATTTATAACTATATCTATACAAAAAGCAACATTTATATATTGGTATAAATTATTAAGCTACTGGGGGTTAAAATAGTAATCTTATTTGACAGATTTAATTTATCTGATAATATATTTGATGTAATTTTTGCAACAAAGCAGCAGAAGATAGTTGCTGAATTATTAATACAGTATATGAAAGAGAATAGTGGAGAGATAGGCAAATCAGAGATGTCTTTATTTGCCACAAAGCTGCATGAGGGCAACTTAATTACAGAGATTAACGAGCCCCAATATAAAGGGAAAAAAGTAAAGCTTTCATACAATAAAAGGCAGTTTTACGATAGAATTCTAACCCCAATGAAAAGCATGGGCATAATCTATTATGACCTTTACAGGAAGACATATAAGATATCTGAAGCATTTAACAAAGAGATGGTAAGGATTGGTCTTTCGTGGCTCAGGGAATTAAGGAAACCGCCCTTAAATATTAAAAAAAATTAATCAGATTTTGTTAATATTACTGCTTTGTCTTCTTCGACGAGAATTGTGTGCTCTGCCTGGCTTACAAGACCATTTTCCCTGTCTGCCAGAGGAGGGTAGCCTTTGATTACTCCTATACTTTCTAACTGTCTTAATGCAAGATTAACCCTGAATAAAGGAAATTTTTCCTCAAGCCACCATTTTGCAAAAGGAAGCCCTTTATATTTTTCTATCTCTTTAAGAACCTGTCTTGTGGTCATATCCCTTACTGGCTTTTTTTGAATAAGTGAAAAAACAGTTGGATTAGATGTTTCAATGACAATCCCATAGCCGTCTGTTGCAAAGGGCTCTATTGCAAAAATATCCCCTTTCTTGATTTCTGTTTCATCACCATTATCATAATTTGGAATAGTTGGATTTGTATGAATTTCAAATTTTCCAAGGCCATGGCCGCTTAAATTCCTTACAGGGGCAAATCCATAATTCATTATTGTTTCCTGTATTACTTTTCCTACTTCTGCAAGGGTTATTCCTGGCTTTATAATCTTTATAGCATTATTCAAAGCGTCTCTTGATGCTTTTACAAGTTCTGAATTTTCACCAGAAAGATCAACAGTGCATGCATTGTCTCCAATGAAGCCATTAACATGTGCTCCAACATCAAGCTTTATAATCTGATTTTCAAAAATAGGATTATTGTTTTTTGTAGGACAGAAATGCGCAGCTATCTGGTTCATTGATATCTGTGAGGGAAAAGCTATTTCTCCTCCCAAACTGATAATTTTCTCATCAGTTTTTTTGGCAACATCAAGAAGATTATTTCCTTTTTTTATTAGTTTTTTTCCGTATTCAAGTGCCTGCGCAGCGATATTACAGGACTTTTTCCAGTTTTCTAACTCTCCTTTATTTAAGTCACTTACATTCATAAAACAGAAATAATTTTTGTTTTATAAAAACCTTTTGAATTACATTAATGCACTAAATAAAGTAAGCAAGACAATCATAACTGCAAGTATTATATAAGAGATTTTTTTAATCATTTTAATAGATAATGGCTACAAGAACCCTCTTAATTTGTTTAAATCTTATTTTCCCAGGATCAGGGCTCTGGTTGTTATCACCTTTAACAATGCAGTACCATCCTTCTTCATCACTGCTTATTTTTATTATTCTGTGGATTATTGTTCCATCAGCATAGTCTGACTTATATGAGATTATATCCCCAACATGTATATCATCAGCTGATTTTGGAATGATTTGTATTGCATTAGCTGTTTCATCAAGCACAGGGTCCATTGAATTTGTGTCCATGAATGAGGCCCACTCAGCGTCTTTTAAGTCAATAATAATTCTATCATTATAAACCTTTATCTGGTCTTCCTTTATCCAGTCACCTGGAGAGTCTTTTTCTACACCATCCTGGAATAATGATAAAGGCCTTTCTACAGAACTCAGCTCGCTGTATGCATCATTAAATATTAATCCGAGCATGAATGCAAGCAATACAGTGATAACTTGTTTTTTGTTTAACATAATACCCCCAATCTAACTACCAAGGAGTAACACTACTATATAAATCTTTCTATTTTAGCTATTAAGAAGTAGTGAATAATTAAAAATACAAAAGTCTAGAAATATTTGATTATGAAAAGGATTACTAAAGAAAAATGATTTTATCACCACCTTCTATTACTCTCTTTGTGATACTTACTACCTTCATCTCCCGTTTCTGGAGTTGCAGATACATATTTTTTTAGATAATTAAATGTTGACTTCATAATAACTTTTACACCATTAGCAATAACTTCTAGTTTACTCTCTGGTTCCTTTTTATTTAAATTGTAAAAATTATCAATAGTATATTTTTTTGAAGATTCTTTTAACATTTTGTATCATTATAACTAAAAGAATAACCACTATATAAATCTTTCTATTTTAGTTACTAAGAAGTAATTAAAAAAGATTATTTAAGCCTGATGGCCTCTAAATTCCTTGGTGCAGCTGTTTCTACCCTGTTAAGCTTATGTATTGAGCTTGCAAGGTCAAGGCATCTTGAGCTTTCGCCGTGATTTACAATGACTTTTTTTGGCTTGGGGTCACACCTATAAACAAAATTGAGCAGCTGCTTCCTTCCGCTGTGGCCTGTAAATCCTTCCATGGTATTTACTTCCATTTTTATTTGTGTTATCTCCTTGCTTCCATCCACTGACATCTCTTTTTCCCCTCTTTGAATCCTCCTACCAAGAGAGCCCTCTCCCTGATAACAAACAAAAAGAAGGGTGTTTTTTGGATTGTCAGCAAGCTGTTTTAAATATTGTACAGAAGGGCCTCCGACAAGCATTCCTGACGTAGCAAGAATAATGCATGAGCCGGTCTCTTCTATAACCTCTGTTCTTTCCTTCTGGGAGCCAACTCTTTTGAATATCTCTGATAAAAATGGATTTTGGTCTTTGTGAAAAATCTGCTTCCTCACAATACCATTCAAAAACTCAGGATATGCTGTATGGATTGCTGTTATGTCCCATACACTTCCATCTATGAAAACAGGAACTTTTTCAATCTCTCCATTTCTTATCATATTTTCAACTATTAATAAAACCTCTTGTGCTCTTCCAGAACCAAGGACAGGAACAAGAATCTTTCCTTTTCGATTAATAGTCCTTTTGATTATGTCTGCAAACTCATCTTCGCATTCCTTTCTTGACTGTAATATGTTTTCACGACCTCCATAAGTGCTTTCTATCATCAATGTTTCAACTCTTGGAAATTTTGTGACTGCTGTATCAAGGAGTCTTGTTTTTCCAAACTTCATATCTCCTGTATAGACTATATTATGCAGCCCATTACCTATGTGCAGATGTATCATAGAAGATCCCAAAATATGCCCAGCATTATAGAGTGTTATCCTAAAATCTGGTGTTATATCACTTACCTCATTATAGTCTAAGCAGATAGTGTGCTTCACCATTTCCTTTATATCATCAATTGTAAATATTGGCTCTTTCCCATTGGAGCGCATTATCTTAATATAATCAATTAATAGCAAAGCAGAAACATCCCTTGTTGGTGCTGTGCAGTAAACAGGACCCCTATAACCATACTTGTACAAATAAGGTATAAAACCGCAGTGGTCAAGATGAGAGTGCGTTAATATAACTGCGTCAAGGTCATTTATATTAAATTCAGGAGCCTCAAGATATGGATAAGCATCTTTATCAGAGGCTATATTAACACCGCAGTCAAGTAATACCCTTGATTCGGGTGTCTGCAGAAAAAGGCACGATCTTCCAACCTGCCTTCCACCGCCTAAATAGCTTACTCTAATCCATTCGTTCTTTTTTTCCCTTATCCAGCCATCATAAATTCTATGGCCAATCTTATCAAGAAATTTTCTCCTGTAATCTGAATTTTGGTATAAAACAGCTCTTATGTTTTCAATAAGCTGTGATCTTATTGCGGGTTTTCTCCTTATTAACGGAACCCACAATGTTTTTTTTCTTATTTCTCTTAGAATGTCTCCCTGCTTTCCAATTGCAAGCCCTGGCTTTTCTGCTTCTATTATCACCCTTGAACGCTGAGGGTCAAATATTATCTTATCAACACCAGCTTCTTTAGGAATATGCTCTCTTATAATTTTTTCAGCATCTTCTATATCTAGGGTTATTGCAGGGTCTGGCCTTAACTCAACCCTTTTTTTTATATTATTAACTATCTTTCTTATGAGCCCGTTATTATCTAAGAAAAAGTCTTTGTCTTTTGTGTAAAGGACTATATTTGCTCCCTCAAAACAAGCATCACTTATTTTTTCCCCTGGCAACTGGCTCAGAATTTCCTTTATTATTACATTATTCATTAAATACACCGTTTATAATTTAAGAAAAATTAATACAATTCCTGTTTAATTTCTTTTTCAAGAACTTTTTTAATGCCATCTTTTGTTATTGTCACAACATCAATTCCATTGCCTGTTGCAGAATCTCTCTGGAGAGCAGCATTAATGCACTTAACAGCTAACTTTACTCCATCATCTATTTTCATATCATTTTTGTATAAGGTTTCAAGAACACCATATGCTATCACAGACCCTGATCCAGAGGATACATAACTATCGTGTTTTGTCAGCGAGCCATCAGCATAAATATCATAAAGATGAAATCCTTTGTAATCATTTCCTGCAAACAGAAAGTGTGATATTCCTGTTATCATAGACATCTTCCTTATATTAGAATAAACAAGTCCTGCAAGCAAATTGACAGATTCCTTTACATTTGGTTTTCTTTCTGTTCTTATTTCCTTTAAGCTAAGCTCTGCCTTTATTAACTTTACAAGCAGCTGGACATCTGAAACAACGCCTGCTGTTGTTAAGGCCATATCATCATTTATCTGGTATATCTTCTGTGCTTTTTTATCACTGATTAAGTTTCCAGAAGTTGCTCTTCTGTCTGCTGCAAGAATAACACCCTCCTTGCACATAATTCCAACTGTTGTAGTTCCGGTCTTCATAATATTTTCATTTTCCATAGGATTAACACCTTCCAGAAATCTTCTTTTATAGAACAAACTAATAAGCATAAAATAGAAGACATATTTAAATCTTGTGTTTTTTGA
>Ga0268277_1001788_pt1 | contig 13705 bp, 13 predicted proteins | sample saktaG_5_FD_190132 | JGI IMG/M metagenome (GOLD analysis project Ga0268277, IMG submission 190132) | Saline water microbial communities from Sakinaw Lake, British Columbia, Canada - sak_2010_1_5_50m | ecosystem: Environmental > Aquatic > Non-marine Saline and Alkaline > Saline ...
TATCAATTCGGTAATATTGTTCTGCAATCGGATAATGACCTGATAATTGGATTAAAAACTCTATCGGATCAGATACTCCAGCTAAACGACAGCCTTTTAATTTCACTTTCAAATCAATTTCTGGTCCACGCCCTGAAAAATAATGCCCGGACAACTGTTCACAAGCAATTCCCGGATGCCGCTGAACCAGATTCAATCCAGAATCAGAATTACTACACGTTATATACCGCTCTGGCCTGGAACGCCTATCGGCAACACCGGTTTTCCTACGCTCTGAACCTGATGTCGCAGGCCACGAAGTATGGAAATTTGGAGGATCAGGATGGGTATATTATTCTCGGTGCCGTTCAATCACAATGTGGTGAATTATCCGATGGCTGGGCCAATGTATTGAAAGGCTTGATTCTGAATTCCGAGGCCGAAAAACAGTCCGTCGAGATTGAGCACCTTTATACCGCAATGTTCTATCGTATCCGTGGATCCCGGGAAAATCCGAGCCGGTTTTTAAGCCAATACCGACACTCTCACCGCTAATCTATATTATACAAAGGAATATAAATGAAACGTCAATCGGTCAAACTTTTGTACTCTGTCGGCAGTGGAATTGTTCTGCTTATTATTGATTTTCTAAGTAAATATATTGCCAATGCCCGGCTCCCCTTTGAAAAAATACAGGAAACGTTTTTACCGTTTCTGGTTTTTTATCGGACACATAACACGGGTTATCATTTTTTGTTCGGACGAATCAACAATCATTTTCTCTGGGCCCTCGCCGGATTGGTGTTTGTATCGATCCTGATCGCATCCCTGATTCACTCCCTGATCAAGGAAAAACTGGATCGGATTAACTTCGGTGTCTATGCAGCAATTCTCGCCCTGACAATCGGCGCAACCGGCAATGTACTCGAAATCCTGTTTGCCGGATACGCAACCGATTTTTTCATTTTCCAGCCATTCCCATGGCCCAGCAATTTCTGTGATCAATATATTAACGGAATTCTATATGTCGCACTGCCGGTAATAATCATTAAATCAGTAATTGAGTCTATCCGGCGTAAGCGTCAGACAAAAGAAGATCAGCCAACGACTGAAATGTGAGAATTTAGTTACCTTTTAGTTTTCCCTGTGCACGCAGGCGATCGTATTGTTCGGGATATAATTTTTTCATACAATCGTTACATAAACCGTGGCTGAATTCAGCATCGGAATGTTTGGAAATATACAACTCCACATCACTCCAGTAGCCCTGATCATCACGTATTTTTTTACAATTCGCACAAATGGGGATCAAGCCGCTTAGGGTATTTACCTGCCGTAATGCTTCCTGCAATTCAGTAATGATGCGTTCCCGATCCTTTTCGGCTTTCTTTCGATCGGTAATATCCCGAAAAATGCTGAGTTGCAGTTTTTCGCCGTTGATTTCGACCGTGGAGTTGGAAAGTCCAAACCAGATAGAGCGCCCGTCATGGAGAGTAATGAGACGTTCGAAATACGGTCCGATTGTACCGGTCCGAAAGCGTTCGATGCTTTTCGCCAGAATATGATCGGCGGAATCGACATTATAAATCACCGACAACGGTTTACCGACCAATTCAGACTCCGGCTTACCGATAATCTGGCAAAAGGCGGGATTGACCCGCATCATGATTCCATCGGCATTGTAGAGACGCATCCCGTCCCGCGATTCTTCCCAGACCGACCGAAACTGCAATTCCGATTGATGGATTTGTTCTTCCATCTGCTTTTTTTCGGTAATGTCGCGGATGATGGCAAAAGTCGCCGGCTCTCCGTTGTAATCAGTAATTCTATATTTAAGCTCCACATTAATGATAGTCCCATCTTTTTTCAGAAAAGTGGTTTCATATTGATTCGGCACGGGTTTTCCGGATTCACGATTTTTCTGCCGTTCGTAGAGTTCTCTTTCTGCTTGTTCGGTATAAATTTCACTGAATTTCACATCCGTTATCTCAGCAGGTGTATACCCCAGCATTTCAGCAAACCGAGCATTGGCAAAAAAAATCCTATCACTTTGTGTAATTTCAATGCCATCATGGGCATTTTCGACGATCAGACGATATTTTTCTTCGCTTTCGCGCAGTGCTTCTTCAATCCGTTTTCGCTCTGTGATATCTCTATAAATAGCCAGTACTCCCACATGCTCGCCATCCACAATAATAGGTGCTCCACTCACCGAAACATCCACAAACGAACCGTCCTTACACTTTCGTTTCCGTTCAAAATGAGCAACATCACCATCTTGGACCGTTTTCGTAATAATTGAGGCATCCTCAATTTTATCCTTTTTTACAATAAAACTATCAAGGTTTTTCCCATAAATATCTGCCCGTTTATACCCGAACAATTTCTCAAAGTGAGGATTTACACTAACGACATTACCAGTTAAATCCAGCGAAACAATTGCATCGGAAGCACTGTTAAACAACGACTCAAAATACTGCTTCTGTTTGCGTACCTCTTCCTCTGCTTCCCGAATAGCTGTAATATCCATATAAACTGCGATGATACCAATCTGTTTTCCATCAACAATAATCGGCGCACCACCAATTGATACATCAACCAGCGAACCATCTTTTCTCAGGCGCTTGGCCTCTTTGACGGTAGCACCACCTTTCTGAATGAGCTTTGTAGTATTCTTGGCATCCTTCAGAAGATCCTTGGGTACGATGATATCATCAATATTCTTCCCTTTCACTTCCGACAATGAGTATCCAAACAAACGTTCAAACTGGGGATTCACGTCGATGATATGGTGATGCATATCGACAGATACTATGGCACCGGGTGAGCTGGTGTATAATGCTTCGAAATACTGTTTCTGTTTCTGGATTTCCAGTTCTACTTTTTTACGGTCCGAAATATCACGGATTGCCGCAAAGGTAGCGGTACTGCCTTTATAATTTATAATTGTAATGTTGGCTTCGACATCAATTTCAGTACCGTCTTTACGTTTAAACACGGTTTCATACTGAGAGGGGACATCCTCTCCACGGTTACGCCGAGCGCTTCGTTCCCGTAATATTTCTATCCCGGTATTTGTATATACATCCCGGTAATCCATCATCGTCAGTTCAGCGCTTGTATAACCCAGCATGGATGCAAACTGTTTATTGAAAAAGATAAACCGGTCAAACTGACTGATCACAATGGCGTCTTTGATATTTTCGACCAGAAGCCGGTATTTCTCCTCTTTACTCAGGATCCTTGCTTCCGTCAGTTCAGTAATATATCCTTCCAATGATAACAGTTTCCCATCATCGGAAAAAATACCGACTCCCTGTTCCCAGACCCATTTGATTTTCCCGGAAGCTGTCCGGATGCGATATTCAACGATAAAGGATTTATGCTCATCAATTGCCTTTTGTACTTCGTTAAATACCATATTCCGGTCTTCAGGCTCGATCAGATTACTGTAGCTAACTACTTTGTTGCCAATCAACTCTTCCGGTTGATACTCAAACAGATCAATACAACCGTGGCTTATATCCAGCATCGTCCAATCACGATCGTTCGCACAGCGATAAACTACACCGGGAAGATTTTCCAGCAACCGGGTTTTATCGACCCGTTTAATGGTTTTGGTTTTCCCGGATTTTACATTTTTTGCTTGCCCCATGTTCCCCAAATAATATGTTTTACAATAAAAGAAAAATAACAAATCTCCCAACCATTAATAATAACAAGCCCTCCGGCAGTTTTCTTCTGAAGACTTTGATCGAAAAAACATAGAGAATGTTACCCCTGCATCAATTTCACGATAATTGCTTTTTGAACATGCATCCGGTTTTCAGCTTCATCAAACACAATTGAATTTGGACTATCAATGACATCGTCGGTAATCTCATCGCCCCGGTGGGCAGGCAGGCAATGCATGACAAGCACATCTTTTTTGGCATGTTTCATTAAATTCCCGTTAACCTGAAAAGGCATAAAGGCTTTTCGGCGCAGATCGGCTTCGGTTTCCTGCCCCATGCTGGCCCAGACATCGGTATAGATAACGTCGGCATCCCGAACAGCTTCCACCGGATCATGTATAACATCGATACGACTGATCCCCACATTGCGGGCATTTTTAAGAATCGCTTCATCAGGATCATAACCACTGGGTGAAGCCAGCACAAAATGCATCGGTAGCCGGGCAGCGAGATTGATCCACGAATTGGCAACATTATTGCCATCGCCAACAAAAGCGACTTTCAGGTCGTTTAAATGTTTGCGGTGTTCAAGAACCGTAAAAATATCCGCCATAATCTGGCATGGATGATTCAGATCGGTCAAACCATTGATAACCGGTACCGTCGAATATTCTGCCAGTTCCAGCATATGCGCATGATCAAACAGGCGGGCCATGATGATGTCATCGTAACGGGCAATCACCCGGGCAATATCTCGGACTGCTTCCCGTTTGCCGATACCGATATCGTTGGGTCCCAGATAAATGGCATGACCACCAAGTTGAGACATACCGGTTTCGAAGGAAATCCGGGTCCGGGCAGAAGGCTTAGCGAATATCATCGCCATATTTTTACCCTTTAATGGGGTGTATTCTTTGCCCTCTTTAACAAAGGCTTTCATCTTTGTAGTGAGGTCAAACACTTCCTGAATTTCATCACTTGAAAAATCCGTGATGTGCACAAAATCTCGTTTCACGTTCTTCTCCTAAAGTATATAACGGCTTAAATCACGATCCTTGATCAGTTCCGACAATTTCTTCTCAACATTATCTCTTGTAATTCTAACCTCTTTAATCTTACTGTCCGGAATTCGGAATAACATATCTTCCAGCAAGGTCGTCATAATGGTGTGCAAGCGGCGAGCGCCGATATTTTCCATCTTGTCGTTGACTTCGGCCGCCAGCTGGGCAATTTTCTCAATGGCATTGTCATCCACGATGAGATTAACCTCTTCGGTTTTTAATAAAGCCTGATACTGTTTCAGTAACGCATTCCGGGGATTCTGTAGAATTTGAATGAATTCAGCCTGTCCCAGGCTGTCCATCTCGACCCGGATCGGAAACCGTCCCTGCAATTCAGGTATCAAATCCGAGGGCTTCGTCATGTGAAACGCACCAGCCGCAATAAAAAGAATGTGATCGGTTCGGACAACTCCAAATTTCGTCTGGACGTTCGATCCTTCCACAATCGGCAGAATGTCCCGCTGGACACCTTCCCGGGATACATCCGGTCCGCGGCCGGAATCCCCGTGGGATGACGCGATTTTATCAATTTCATCAAGGAAAACAATGCCTGACTCTTCGACCCGCCGAATCGCTTCCTGGATAATACGGTCATTATCTACCAACTTCTCCGCTTCTTCCTGGGTAAAGATTTTCCGGGCTTCGGTGACTGTAGCCTTTTGAACTTTCTTCTTTTTGGGGAATGCGCTGCCCAACATTTCCGTCAAATTCAGGCCCATCTCCTCCATACCGGCCGGCCCGAAGACCTGCATCATCGGTGTCCCGCCTTTTTGGACAGTAATTTCAATGACCCGCTCATCCAGTGATCCGTTATCGAGCATTTCCCGGAATTTTTCACGGGTATTGGACAACTGTTCATCCTTGACTTCAAGAGATGACTCCAGGTCTCGGTTTGATTTCCGGGGCGGCAGCAAAATATCCAGAATTCGCTCGTTCGCCATGACAGTCGCCTGTTCGGCAACTTCGTTTATTCGTTCTGCTTTTACCAGATTGACTGAAATGTTGGTGAGATCCCGAATAATGGATTCCACATCCCGACCAACATAACCAACCTCGGTAAATTTGGACGCTTCGACCTTCATGAACGGTGCATGGGCCAGGTTGGATAATCGCCGGGCAATTTCCGTTTTTCCGACGCCGGTTGGACCGATCAGGATGATATTATTCGGCATGATGTCTTCTTTAATAGGACCTTCGACATGCTGCCGGCGCCAGCGATTTCGCAAGGCAATCGCCACAGCTTTTTTAGCATTGTCCTGACCGATAATATAGTCATCCAGTTCTTTTACAATTTCACGGGGTGTTAAGTCTTTTTGTGTCATAATTCCATAATCGTCAAATTATCATTGGTGTAAATACAGATTTGGGCGGCAATATGCAGGGATTCTTCCACAATTTCAAGGGCTGACAGCTGGCTGTGCTTCATTAATGCCCGGGCAGCCGCCAAAGCATAGGGACCGCCCGAACCGATTGCCACAATATCGTCATCGGGCTCAATTACATCACCGGTACCGGAAATAATCAGGGATGTCTCCGGACTCATCACCGTCAATAGGGCCTCCAGCCGGCGCAAATATTTATCAGTCCGCCAGGCTTTCGCCAATTCCACGGCAGCCCGATTGACATTGCCCTTATATTTTTCCAGTTCGCCTTCGAACTTCTCAAAAAGGGTAAATGCATCGGCGGTGGAACCAGCGAACCCGATAATAATCGAATCGTTAAATAACTTCCGGATTTTCCGGGTGTTATGCTTCATGACGGTGTTACCGTTTGTCACCTGTCCGTCGCTACCCATGGCCGCTTTTCCGTCGCGGCGGACGCCGATGACCGTCGTTGAACGAATCATCGGCCGACTGTCCAAATCATTATCTCTGCTATTCATCGCTCCAGCCCGTTTTATTTTGTTGATCCAAGATACTGCAAAAACTCATTGTCCGTCGACATAATTAACGTCGTCGAACTGTCAATAGCAGTCTGATAGGTTTCCAGGGTTCTCAGAAACTTGTAAAAATCCCGGGAATCCGTCGAACGATTATAGGCATCACCATAGATTCTGACCGCTTCGGCATCGGCTTTACCATGGATCTGCTGTGCTTCCAGATACGCCTGGGACAGAATCTCTTTTTTCTTCTGTGATTGTTTTCCCAGAATCCGTTCTTTTTCGCCCTGACCGATGGCCCGGTATTTTTCAGCAATCCGGCGCTGGCCCGAAATCATCCGGTCGAAGACTTTTTGTTGAACTTCGGTATTGTAATCAATCCGTTTGATTTTAAGATCAATCACCTCAATACCCAGATTCAGTTCAGTCAGTTTGGATTTTACATTTTCGATAATAGTTTCCGTGATCACCGCCCGAGCGCCGGGTATATCCAGCTCTTCAAACTGAGAAGAATCTATCTCAGTAGACATATCGGCAGATTCAATTTCCTGGATAATCATCGGCCGGTCTGAACTGCGGATAATTTCAGGCAAAGTGTGATTGGCAATTTCATCCCGGACAGCGCCATCCAGCAGATCGTCAAGACGTGAATAACCAACCATTTCGCTGCGGTTGCTTTTATAAAATGACAGTGCATCGGAAATCCGCCAGCGGGCAAAAGTATCGATATAGATGAACTTATTATCCTTCGTCGGGATTTCCTGGGGATTACCGTCCCATTCCAGAATACGTTTATCAAAAACCAACACTTTTTGAATAAAAGGTAATTTAAAGTGAATACCGGCACTGGTAGTCGGTTGACCAACCGGCTTTCCAAACTGGGTGATGATCGCCTGCTGGGTTTCATCCAGAATAAATATAGAAGATCCTAAAAAGACAATCACAATGACGAGTAGCAGCAATAATATAATTCTTCCGGTTTTCATTTTGCCACCTCCTTTCCGCTCAGATTCAGGAACGGTACGAGGCTTTTCACCTCTTTATCAATTAAAATCTTCTCATCCACGTTCCGCATTACTTTTTCCATGGTTTCCAGATACAGTCGTTGGCGGGTAACCTCTTTCGCCTTCTGATATTCGGCAAACACCGACGTAAATAGTTCCGCATCACCTCTGGCCCGGTTGGTCCGGTCAATGGCATATCCACGAGCTTCCTGAACAACACGTTTCGCTTCACCCTCAACCCGAAAGATTTCCTTATTGTAAATTTGGCTGGCCTCGTTAATCGCGGTCTCCTGTTCCTGTTTGGCGCGGTTAACCTCGTTATAGGAATCAAAAACCGGTCCCGGTGGCTGGACAGTGATCAGCTGCACCAATTGAATGTTTACACCCAGATCATACTTATCCAGAGTTTCCTGCATATAATCCTGGGCCAGTAACGCGACTTTCCGTCGGTCGGACTGTAACACTTCCTGAAACGAGCGATCGCCAACAACAAATCGCATCGCTGATTCGGCCACGGCCCGGATGGTACCGCTCTGTTCACGCACCTTGAACAGGAATTTCAATGGATCTTTAATCTTATACTGAACAATCCATTGCACATCGGCAATATTCAGGTCGCCAGTCAACATCCAGGATTCATCGGTATACTGAGTTTTTGAGTAAATCGTCTTGACACCTGGACGAGCCGTCCGGAAACCAAATTCCTCTTTCCACTGGTAGTCCACCCGCACCGTATAGAGCTTATCGATTCCCCAGGGGAATTTCAGATGAAGTCCAGGATAAGTGGTTGTGTGATACTTTCCAAATCGTAAGATAACACCATTTTCATTGGCATCAATCGTGTAAAAAGACATCGCCAGAGTAACACCCACTACGAGCAGCAGGGCTACTACAATGAGTAAAAATGCCTGCGAGGACGACACTTCAAACTCATTATCTCCGATTTTTACCTTTTTCATAGCCATTTTAGCCTCCTTTTTATATGCTTCGCCGCAGACGCGCTACGGGAATTTTCAACTGTTCCCGATATTTGGCCACCGTACGGCGGGCAATCGGGTACCCCTCATTTTTCAATAACAGTGCCAGATGATCGTCACTGTGGGGTTTTTGTTTATTTTCCGACTTAATGATTTTTCTCAATTTGTCTTTTATAATCCGGGTTGAAATCTCTTCACCGCTATCATCCATCATGCCTTCATTAAAAAAGAATTTCAATTCATAAATCCCGGAACTCAACTGCACATACTTACCGTTGCTTACCCGGCTGATGGTTGATATGTCCATGTTCACATCTTCGGCAATATCCTTGAGAATCATGGGTTTCAGTGGATTGCGGCAGTCCTCGAAAAAGTCGATCTGGTGCTGGATAATGGCTTTCATCACCTTAATCATTGTCAACCGGCGCTGATGAATCGACTGGATAAACCATTTGGCCATATCAATTTTTTTCTTGAGATACTGCTTGGTATCTGTCGATAGCTTTTCACCACTGGATATCATATTCAAATAGCCGGAGCTGATCCGTAACTCGGGCACCCGCGAGTCATTGACCTCGATAATAAATTCATCACCGATTTTTTCAACAATCAAATCCGGGATTATGTATTGAGGATCGGCTCCCAGCAATGAAACGCCGGGTTTCGGATTAAGTTTCTGGACAGTGTCCTGGACCGCTTGAATTCGGTCCTTACTCCAGCCTAGACTTTTTATTATTTGCTGAAACCGGCGGTTGGCAAAATCATCAAAATAGTCACGAATTATTAATTTGGAATCCTCAGTATTATCCATCTGCCGTAACTGAATCAGCAAACATTCCTGTAAATTTCGGGCTGCAATTCCAGGCGGGTCCACCTGTTGCATCTGCCTCAGGACCCGCTCGGCCTGCTCCACGCTGACGGACTGGCTATAGGCTATATTTTCAATGGGCGTGCCAAGATAGCCGCGCTCATCAAGATTCCAGATAATTTCATTGGCAATCAGAACCTCTGCCGCCGTCAGGTTCAATAATTTCAGCTGGTCAAAGAGATAATCCACCATTCCCCTCGGAGATATTTGAACGGGCGTATAATTCTCTCTGCTGCGGTCATATTCCACTTTAGGTTCATAGTCATCATTCTGCGGCAGAATCTCATCCCAGTCAATGGTATCTTCCTCTTTCTCTTCAGCTTCCTGGGGCTCATCGGCATCTTTGTCATCGGGTGGTATATCTTCAAGTACCGGATTCTGTTCCAGTTCCTGATTGATCCGCGCTTCCAGAGCAAGAGTCGTTAGCTGCAGGATCGTGGACTGGAGAATCTGCTGGGGCGTCAGGCGCAGTTCCTGTGACAATTTCTGAACCTGGGATTGGGATAATTGCATCATCGGGCCAGCCGGAAGCTGTCTCCTAAATATAAGCGCTTGGCATCTTCATCGTTGGCCAGTATTTCCGAAGTACCGGATTTCAGGATTTTCCCTTCAAACATCAGATAGGACCGATCTGTTATAGACAGGGTTTCATGAACATTGTGGTCCGTGATCAGTACGCCAATATTTTTATCTTTTAATCCCACCACAATTTTTTGTATATCTTCAACAGCAATGGGATCAACCCCTACAAACGGTTCGTCCAGCAGGATAAAATCCGGATTTGTCACCAGAGCACGGGTAATTTCCGTCCGGCGGCGTTCTCCTCCGGAAAGTGTATAGGCTTTACTTTTACGGAATTTTCGGATATTCAATTCATCCAGCAACACTTCAAGACGTTCTATCTGTTCTTTTTTGCTGATGCCAAGGGTTTGTAGCACCAATAACAGGTTTTGTTCGACAGTCAATTTACGAAAAACCGAAGCTTCCTGGGACAGGTATCCGATTCCCAGCTGTGCCCGTCTATACATTGGCAGACTGGTTATTTCAAGATTATTAATAAAAACCTGGCCCGCGGATGGCCTGACCATTCCAGTAAACATATGAAAAGTGGTTGTTTTCCCTGCACCGTTCGGTCCCAACAATCCGACAACTTCCCCTTTATGAACATTGATAGAACTATGGTCCACAACCATGCGTTTTCCATAAATCTTGCACAGATTTTCACCCCTTAATATTTTTTCCGAAATTCCGGCTTCCTGCACAATTACCTTCCTGTTATTCCTTTGTTCGATCGGTTACACCGGCGGGTTTATCAATGATCCAGTTTTCCAGATCAGAATCCGATTCAAACCCGATCCCAGTCAATGTATCTTGGTCACTTACCAGCGTGATAAACACTTCCGAAATGATTCGTTCACGCCGATGGTCCCAGCGCAGTTCTTCAGTGAAGAGAGTCTCACCGCTGTCCGAAACGACAACCACATTGCCACTGGCCAGAAGATCATTCGTGTTTTCATTCACCCGTGCCTGATAGGATTTCAGATGGGAAAGATGTGACTGTTCGGCATCAAAAAAATCGACATCCACGATTTCATCCAGCACCATCGTCGATTCATCATTATTTTTTGTCAAATGGCCGGCCAACACTATCGCCCGTTTCTGACCGTTTTTTGTCAGAATAATTTCAGTATTCCAGCTCTCCTGGTCAGGATACTTCTTTTCGTCTATCTCAATGACTTCCTCCTCTGCCGGGCTGCAGCTAAGAAGCAATATCATCATGAACAGATAGACGAAAAATTTCTTCATACCATTATTCCGTAACGTAATATATCATGGATGTGGATAATACCGATGGGTTTACCGATTTTATCCTCATCAAAAACAAAAAGGTTCGTTACCGCGAATTTTTCCATTTGACAGAGGGCGTCGATGGCCAAGGTTGATGATATCAGATATTTGGGATTTTTTGTCATAATATCTATGGGTAACACGCTCAGAAAATTTTTGGTATGCTCCAATCCCCGTCTCAAATCACCATCGGTAATAACACCCATCAAATTCTCTTCGGAATCCAGGATACCAACGACTCCCAAACCTTTTTTGGTCATGGTAAAAAGAACCTGTTTCATATTGTCATTAACTGAGGCCAGAGGAATTGCGTCACCGGTATGCATCAGATCCTCTACCGTTGTCAGCAGCCGTCTTCCCAATGAGCCGCCCGGGTGCAGTCCCGCAAAATCGAGCTCTTTGAATTTGCGTTTATTCATCAATGCAATCGCTAAAGCATCGCCCATCGCCATCGTTACAATCGTACTTGCTGTTGGAACAATCCCGAGCGGGCAGGCTTCTCCGGGCACACTGGTATCAATAACAATATTACATTTTTTTGCCAGAGAGGATTTACTATTGCCGATAAAACCGATGACCGGTACCTTAATTTTTTTCAGATAGGGCAACATATAAATGATTTCGTTGGTTTCACCGCTATTAGAGATCAGGATAAGTGCATCGTGCTTGCTGATGCTTCCCATATCGCCATGGCCGGCCTCATAGGAGTGCAGAAAAAAACTGGGAGTTCCGGTAGATGACAGGGTTGCTGCAATTTTTCGACCGACCAATCCGGATTTTCCAACGCCGGTGACAATTACTTTGCCACTCGTTTTGTACAATAATTCAACAGTATTTTTAAAGTTCTCATCAATCCGGTTTTCCAGACTGGCAATCGCAGTGGATTCGGCACGAATCAGCTCCTTTGCGATATCGAGATAGGATTGCGGCATATTAACTGTCCTTATAGGTATGCTTGCTAAGTTTATCAAGAGCCATCGTAAATTTATCCTGGGCATTTAGAAGTATTTCAATAACTTCCCGAACAGCTCCATGTCCGCCAAGACTCTGGGTGACATAATTGGCAGCTTCTTTAACAATTTGAGGAGCGTTTGCAACAGCGACTCCAACGCCCGCCCGACGGATCAACGGAATATCCACCAGATCATCACCGATATATAAAATCTCAGCGTCATCAAGATTAAAATCTGTCTTGATTTTCTGATAGGGCTCGATCTTGGCCAAATTCCCTTGGTAAAGATGTTCGTCCAGTCCCAGTTCTTTCATCCGGTACAGTGTAACTCCGGATTTCCGTCCGGAAATAATCGCCATGGGTATTCCCGCTGCTTTCATCAAAGCAATTCCGGCGCCATCCAAAACATTAAAGCGTTTAAATTCTTCCCCATTCTGACCTATATAAAGTGAACCGTCGGTAAAAACACCGTCAACATCGGAAATTACCAATTTTATTTTCGAAAGGCACTGTATCAACACATTTTTATCCATGGAAGTCCCTGATTACAGATCGAAGTGTTATTAACTGGGTAAGTAATTCGGATAGACAATCCAGCGGATATTGGGTGTCCCGGTCACTTTTCGCCTGATTGGGATTGTCATGCACTTCCATGAAAATTCCATCGGCTCCGGCCGCCACCATCGCCCGGCTCGTATAGGGAATCATCTGCCGGTTGCCTCCCGTGGTTTTACCTCCGGGAATCTGGGCGGAATGCGTCGCATCAAAAATCACCGGGTACCCGGTTTGCTGCATGATTGGTATTGCCATAACATCAGAAACCAGTGCACCGTAGCCAAAACTCGTTCCCCGATCGGTCAAAAGGATGCGGGTATTTCCGGTACTTTCGACTTTTTTCACAATATGCTGCATATCCTGCGGGGCTACAAATTGCCCTTTTTTCACATTGATAACTTTGCCGGTTTTACCCGCCGCCACCACCAAGTCGGTTTGCCGACATAAAAAAGCCGGAATCTGGATCACATCCACGACTTCCGAAACCGGTAAAACCTGGCTGGTTTCATGAACATCCGTCAGCACCGGAATATTCAAATTTTGTTTAACAGCAGCGAGTATTTTCAAACCCTCTTCCAGACCGGGACCACGATAGGAATCAATGGAACTGCGGTTGGCTTTATCAAATGAGGATTTAAATATGAATGGTATAGATAAACGATCAGTCAATTTTTGCAGTTGTTCCGCCATAAACAGAGTGTGATCATAGCTCTCAATCACACAAGGACCTAAAATAAAAACCAATGGCTGGTTCTTTCCAATTGAAAGAGTGTCCAATTTGACATCAGGCATTTTTGGTCAGTCCTTTATGATAATTCACGGCTGCCCGGACAAATTCACGAAACAGCGGGTGAGCCTTGTTAATCCGGGATTTTAACTCCGGATGAAACTGACAGCCCACAAACCAC
>Ga0268277_1001792_pt1 | contig 13666 bp, 16 predicted proteins | sample saktaG_5_FD_190132 | JGI IMG/M metagenome (GOLD analysis project Ga0268277, IMG submission 190132) | Saline water microbial communities from Sakinaw Lake, British Columbia, Canada - sak_2010_1_5_50m | ecosystem: Environmental > Aquatic > Non-marine Saline and Alkaline > Saline ...
TGAAGCAGAAATGAATGAAAGCCCACAAGAAGAACCTAAAGAAAATAAAAAAGATTTACCTGATTATTAACCATAAGATTTTAAAATAAGTATTCATAACTTCTTTTATGAAAAAAGGTAATTGGATAAATATTTTAATAATTTTATTAATTATAATTTTTGTTCTAATTGTAAAATTCTGGCCAACCCCACAAACTTCTGAAGAAATTGCAAAATGCATTGGAAAAAATTCAGTGCTTTATGTTCAACTTGGTTGTCATGCATGTGAAACTCAAAAAGAAATGTTCGGCGACAATGCAGATTATTTAACGAAAATAGATTGCACTTTTGAATCTGAAAAATGCAGTCAAATAGAAACAACACCAACATGGAAAATTAAAGGTGAACTTTATCGTGGAGTCCAATCAATTGAAAAGCTTCAGGAATTAACAGGATGTTAAAATGAACCAAATATTAAATTTTACAAGAGTGACTGCTCTTGCTTTAGCAGATTCTGTGAACCCTTGTGCAATTGCAGTTTTAGCAATTGTTTTAATTGCTCTCCTTACACAAGACCCTACAAAAAGAAAAAAAGTTTTGCTCGGAGGATTTTCTTTTATTTCAGCTGTTTACATTGGATATTTAATCTACGCTGTTTTTTTAGTTGGAATTTTTAATATTCTTCAAAGTTCATTAAGTTCAACTTATCTTTTTATTTCTAAAATTTTTTATAATGCTTTAGCTGTTTTAGCAATGATTATTGGTGCTTTGCAAATTAAAGATTATTTTCATTACAAGGCAGGAAGTTTTGCAACAGAAATGCCTCTTTTTATGAGACCTAAAATGAAAAAATGGGTTAAGAAAATAACCTCTCCAACATCTGCATTTATTATTGGAATTTTTGTAACCTTGTTTTTGTTGCCTTGCACAATCGGTCCTTTAATAATTGTTTCAGGGCTTTTAGCAGAAATCGGAATTCTTTCAGCAATTCCTTGGCTTCTTTATTACAACCTTTTATTTGTCGTTCCAATGATTATTATAACTTTAATTGTTTATTTTGGATTTGCAAAAGTCGAAGATGTTGCAGGTTGGAAAGAAAAGAACATTAGAATTTTACATTTAATCGCAGGAATTTTATTGTTCTTAGTTGGACTTAGCTTGTTAATGGGTTGGTTGTGAAAAGAAATAACATTTATTCAAAACCTTTAAAAATTTAAATTAATTAAGTCCTATATGATTAAAAAAATAATAAAAGAATCGTCTGTAAAAAGATTTTTTCTTGATTTGTCTAAATCTCATAAGAAAGAACTAATAATTATAATTGCTATAGCTACATTTGGTTCTGTTTTAACAGCCTTTGTGCCATATATTTATGGTAGACTTTTTGATTTAGCAATAATTCCAAATACAACAATAACTCTTTTACTCTCATTAATCGGACTTTGGGCTGTTTTGGGATTAATATCAAATTTTACTTCTGCAAGGACATCAGCTTTAGGAGATGTTCTTGGAGTTAAACTTTCTTTAGAATCTGAAGTTGAAGCTTATGGGCATTTTCTAACATTGCCTATCTCATTTCACAAAACAAAAAAAACAGGAGAAATTCTTCAAAAAGTTTCGCGAGGTTCTTGGCACATGCAACACTTTATCCAAATGATGTCTAATATTTTACCTTCAATAATATTTTTAATTTTTGCATTAGTAGCAATGTTAATAATCCAATGGCAATTAGGATTAATTGTCTTTTTTACATTTGTTCTCTATTCCATTGTAACCTTAAAATTCACAAAACCAGTTCTTAAAAGTCAAGAAAATATGGTTAAAGCTTTTGAAAAAGAATATGGAAATGTTTATGATAAACTTTACAATGTCTTCTTAGTAAAAAATTTTGCCATGGAAGAAAATGAGAAAAAACAATTTTTGAAATCATTTATTGGAAAAGCACTTCCTCCTTACAAAGATAGTGCAGAAAAATCAGCTAAACTTCAACACATTCAGGGGATTATTTATAATCTAAGTTTTGTTCTTGTACTCGGAACTGCTATTTTCTTTTTGAGAAATAGTCAAATTAGTCACGGAGAATTCATAATGTTCTTTGGATATATTAACTTATCTTTTAGCCCATTTTTTAGATTAAGCGAATTTTATAATTTTTATAAGAGAGCATCTGTAGCTATTAAAAGAATAATTAAATTAAAAAAGTTAGTTCCAGAATCTATGACGCATGGAAATAAAATAATAGAAAATTTCAAAGGGGAGATTAGTTTTAGAGATATAAATTTTAGTTATAATAAGGATAGAGAAATATTAAAAAATATAAACTTAGAGATTAATTCTGGAGAGAGCATAGCTTTAGTTGGAGAAAGCGGTGTTGGAAAAACAACCCTTTCAGAACTTATTTTGGGTATTACCAACCTTCAAAAGGGAACATCTTTTTAGATAATGTTAATATTTCGAAATTAAAATTGAAATGGTTAAGAAAACAAATAGCAATTGTCCCTCAAGAAATAAGTATTTTTAATGACACTCTAATTAATAATATAAAATATGCAAATCCTAAAGCAAGTTTTGATGAAATTGTTAGGGCTGCAAAAGCAGCAAATGCTCACGAATTTATTATGTCTTTACCAAAAAAATATAAAACTTTTGTTGGAGAAAGAGGGGTAAAATTATCTGTTGGCCAAAAACAAAGAATTGCTATAACAATGGCTTTTCTTAAAAATCCAAAAATATTAATATTAGATGAACCAACTTCCGCTCTTGATGCAAAATCAGAAAGAAACGTTCAAGAAGGAATTAAAAAATTAATTTCAGGAAGAACCACAGTTATTATTGCCCATAGATTTTCAACAGTTAAAAATGTAGATAAAATAGTAGTATTAGACAAAGGAAAAATTATTGAAGTCGGAAACCACAAAGAGTTAATGATAAAAAAAGGAAAATATTATGAACTTTATTCTTTTCAAAAAGGATTTGATTAATAAACTTAAAATTCAATCTTCAATAACTCGGCATCATCTCACTATGCCCGAATTGAATAACCAAATCTATTTTCTTTTCAAGTTCTTTTCCAAGAACAGGCGTGTCACATGCACCAAAACAAGAACCCATCCAAATCAGAAATTCTGCTTTTGTTTTTTGTTCAAGAAAATCCACAATCGTAGTTGCATAAGGTTTCAATCCATCAGGAAACTGCAACAAAACCAACTTTGCCTTTTTAGTATTCATGACTTCTCGTGCCCTTGGGGGTATTAGGTTATTAATTTCAGAAACAACTTTAGTTAATTCAAAATCATATTTTTCTTCAAGTTCCTTAATTGTTTTCATGCTTTTATTTAAAACCCAATCTTTAAAAATTAATCTATATTAAGAAAGATATGACAATCAGACAACCAATTGTAACTGTTTGCGGTCATGTGGACCATGGAAAAACTTCAATTTTAGATTGTCTTAGAAATAGCTGTGTTCAAGGAGGAGAAGCAGGAGGAATTACACAAAAAATTTCATTCACATTATTTCCAATTGAACAAATAAAAAAAGCTTGTCCTTTAATTGAAAGCTCAAAGTTAAAATTAAACATACCAGGATTTTTATTTATCGACACTCCTGGGCATGCAGCTTTCACGAACTTAAGAAAACGAGGAGGAAGCTTAGCAGATTTAGCAATTCTTGTAATAGATATTAATGAAGGAATTAAACCTCAAACAGCAGAAGTAATTAAAATTTTAAAAATTAACAAAATCCCTTTTATAATTGCATTAAACAAAATCGACAATATTTCTGGCTGGAAAAGTTCTCTTGAAAATTTAAAAGAAAATATTGAAAACCAAAATCAAAATGTAAAACAAATTTTTGACGAAAGATATATGACTTTAATTGGCTCGTTAAATAGTTATGGATTTGATGCAGACATTTATTACAATATAAAAGATTTTACAAAAAAAATAGCAATGGTTCCTTGTTCTGCAAAAACAAAACAAGGTGTTTCAGAATTAATTATGGTTCTTTGTGGTTTAAGTCAAAAATATCTTACAGATAAATTAGAAATTGGAAAAACAGCTAAAGGCGTTACACTTGAAATAAAAAAAGAAAAATCAAATAATTATATTGAAGCAATACTTTACGACGGGAAACTTTCAAAAAAAGATGAAATTGCTGTTTCAAATTTTGATGGAAAACCAATAATCACAAAAATAAGATTGCTTGAAGAGATTCGACCTTTATGCTCGAAGTTTGAGCCAAAAGAAAGTGTTTCAGCTTCAACTGGATTGCGAATGCAACTTGTAGAAAAAGAAGAAATCCTTCCTGGAATGCCTTTTATTAAATTTGAAAATAATGAAAAACAGATACAAGAACTTTTCCAAAAACAAATTTCAGATGTTATAAAGAATGATAAACAGGGGATAATTGCAAAAGCAGATTCTCTTGGAAGCTTGGAAGCATTGCTTTGCTTATTAAAAGAAAAAAATATTTCTGTAGTAAAAGCAGGAATTGGAAAAATCAACAAAACAGATATTGCATCTGCAAAAGCAAACCAAAAAATAAACGAACTTGATGCAATAATCATTGGCTTTAATACAGATGTCGACGAAGAAGCAAAAGAAATAAAAGGAAGTGTAAAAATAATCACAGACGAAGTTATTTATAAATTAATTGATAATCTTGTAGAATTTAGAGAACAAAAAGCAAAAGAAATTGAAAGAAAAAGATTAATGGAACTCACAACTATTTGCAAACTAAAGATTTTACCTCAATATGTTTTTAGAAATTCAAATCCAGCTGTGTTTGGTGTAAAAGTAGAAGCAGGAAAATTAATTTCAAATTTAAATTTAATAGACGAAAAAGGAGATAAAATTGGGCACACAAAAAATATTCAATCACAAAACAAATCAGTTACAGAAGCAACAGAAGGTATGGAAATTGCAATTTCAATTCCAGGAACAAACTTTGAAAGAAAAATAAAAAACCACACTTTTTTGTATTCAAACATAAGTTCTGCTCAATTTAAAACTTTCAAAAAAAACAAAGACCTGCTTTCTGCAAATGAAATAAAAACTTTATCAGAGATTAAGGAGATAAAAAAGTTCGAGGGTTAATAAAATTTAAAAACTCCCTCCTAATTTTAACAATAAAAAAGATAGTGCAAATGTTTCAGCTGTATTTAGATTGAGATAATTAATTTTTTTTAACAAAGACAATTCCTTTTTCTTGATATTGCTGTCTAATTTGGAAAGGGATATAATGTTTTGTTCTGATAAAAAGTTCCAGAAAATTTCCTTTAATTTCAAAGATATCACAATCCAAACAAAAGTCAGATAATTCTTTATAGATATCAATTATTTCATTGCACATTAATTCATGCGGGCATTTAATTAAGTAATGATTCATAATTCATAAAAGAATTTTATTTTTTAAAAGGATTTATATTCTAAATCCTATATAACCAAATCTTTAAAAACCAAATTTAGTATTACTTCTTATGTTTAAAATTAATATATCTGAAAAGTCCGGAAAAACTTACAAGTTAGAAACTGAAGCTGAATCTTTGATTGATAAAAGTTTGAATGACAAAATAAATGGAAAAGAAATTTCACCTGATTTAGAAGGTTATGAATTTGAAATAACTGGGGCGAGCGACAACGCAGGATTTACTGCAATGGAAAATGTTGAAGGTGTTGGATTAAAAAAACTTCTTTTAACATATGGAAAAGCAATGAAACAAAGACCAAAAAAAGAAGGTAAAAAGAAAAGATCAAATAAAAGACCAAAAGGTCTGCGATTGCGAAAAACAGTTCGTGGAAAAGTTATCTCACCTGCAATTATTCAAATCAACATGAAAGTTATCAAAACAGGTTCAAAAAAACTTGAAGACCTTTTTGGAAAAAAACAAGAAGCTGGTTCTGAAGAAAAGAAAGATTAATTATACAATAGTAACAAAGGGAAAAGTTTATAAACTTTATAGCAGATAAGAGAATATGACATATTTAATAAGTTGCCCAATTCAAAATAAAAGAAGAAATCCTCTTGAAATAAAAGCAGAAGATTATTTAGGAAATCTTCGTCAAGTAGAAGAAGGAGCATATTCAATAGTTACAAATGCTCAAGGAAATGCTATATTGCTTTATGTTGGAGGAGATGTTAACAAAGCGACAGATATTGCAGAAGGGCTTAGATTAAAAATAAAAAATCCTTCTTTTAGGCTAGTGAATGAACAAACTTTAATGGAAGCACTTGGTTTTTTAGATAATTTTAAACCTGAAAAATTAATAAAGAATATCAATAAACACAAATAGTTCTAAAAGTTTATAAAACCAAGAAATTTAAAATTTAATAAATAAATAAAATGGATAATTACAAAAATAATTTAAAATGAATTACAACAAAATAAAAAAAGGGGCATGTCTTTCCATAATTCCAATGATTGCCTTTTTCTTAGGAAGGGATATAAATAGACCTTTTTTGTGCCAAATGGATTTTCACAGAGCTAAATGGGAATTAGTAGAAAACCCTGATGGGCAAATATGGGATAATTATAGAGAAGATCGAGACATACTTCATACTAGATGGAATTACCATATATATTACAAAGCAGTAAGAGAAAAAAATCCAAACGGACTTGAAGGAATTATTTATTTACCTAGTTTAAATTGATATGGAATTGTTAGAACAAAAGTCAAAAACCAAAACTCTTTTTAATTTTTTATTTCTAACAATAATCTTAAAAAGTACTTATTCAATTAATTTATATGACAAAAGAACTACCTGAACTGAACGTTGGTGTTGTTGGACACATTGACCATGGAAAAACAACTTTGCTTAGTCAATTAACTGGAAAATTTACAGATACACATTCTGAAGAATTAAAAAGAGGAATAACAATAAAATTAGGATATGCAGATATTACAATTTACAAAGATGGGGAAAAATTTAACACAAAAAAAGGAAAACCAATAAGATATGTTAGTTTTATCGACGCGCCAGGACATGAAATGCTTATGGCTACAATGCTGTCGGGAGCTTCGACAATAGATGCAGCTATACTTGTAATTGGTGCAAATGAAGGAATTAAACCTCAAACGCGAGAACATTTTCTGGCTTTACAATCAAAAAATATAAAAAATATAATAATAGTTCAAAACAAAATTGATTTAATTTCAAAAGAAAAAGCCCTTGAAAATTACAAAAAAATAAAAGAATTTGTAAAAGGAACTATTGCAGAAAATTCTCCTGTAATTCCAATTTCTGCACAACAAGGAGTTAATATAGATAAAATATTAGAAGAATTATGCAAAATTGAAATCCCGAAGAGAGATATAGAATCTGAACCACTTTTTTTAGTTGCTCGTAGTTTTGACATTAATCGTCCAGGAAGTGAAATTGATAAATTAAAAGGAGGAGTTCTTGGAGGAATTTTAAAAAAAGGAACATTAAAAATAGGAGATGAAATTGAAATAAAACCTGGAATATGCACAAGAAAAGCAAATGATATTCAGTATTCTCCTTTAATTACAAAAATAATTTCTCTTCACAAAGGAAACCAAAAAGTTGAGAAAATTTATCCAGGAATTAGTATTTCAATAGAAACTTCACTTGACCCTTTTTTAACAAAAACAGATTCTTTGACAGGGTGTGTTGTTTCAAAAGTAGGAATTTTGCCTGAACAAACATATGTTTTAAAAATAAAACAAAATCTTTTTTCAGAAGTTTTTAATATTAAAGGAGCTCAAAAAATTAAACCTCTAAAAACAAAAGAAATGGTTATGATAAATATTAACACAACGACAAGCGTAGGGATTATTGAAAAAGTTTCAGAAAATGAAATAACTATTCATCTTACGATACCTGTTATTGCATTAAAGGGTGACAATGTTGGAATTGCAAGAAACTTCGAAAACCACTGGAGACTAATTGGGTGGGGGGAAGTTTTGTAGAAGATATATCTTAATAATTTTTTATATCCTTTTTCATCTGTTACTCTTCTAAAATTAACACCCATATACTTCTTATTAATATATACCTATCCAATTCATAGATAAATTTGGTTCATTTTATTCACAATCAAAAATTCAAAACTGACTTTGTCAAGTTTTTTGCATTAACTAATTTTAGCGACGAAAAAATCTGCCAAAGGCGATTTTGGAGTTATATTAATTTGAGCAACTTATTGCAAACTAATTTTTAATTTATTATTAGCATAGATTTATTGGAAATACATTAACTCTCAACAACCAAATAAACTTCGTCCCCTTTTCGAACCAAAGGGAGTTTAATCCCAACTTCTTGACCTTTTTTTGCTTTTGCAACAGATTTATTCTTAATTTCAATTCTTTCAATTTTAATATTCTTTATTCCTGTTGTATTTCCAACAATAACTAATTCATCTCCAATCTTAATTTCATGTGATAAAATTTTAATTGTTCCAACACCAATTTTTGAAAAATAATGTGTAATTTTTCCAACAAATTCTTTTTTAGTTGATGCTAAAGAATTTTCAGCATTTGAAAAATCATCAGAAGTTGGTACGCCCAAATAAAACCCAGACGAAAAACCTTTTGTATAAACAGAATTCAACTTTTCTAATTCTAATTTAATTTCATTTTTAGAAAGATTATTATCTAATGCTTTCCGGTAACTTTTCACAACAACATCAACATAACGTGCATCCCGGTTCCGACCTTCAATTTTAAATGAAACAATTCCTGCTTTTTTCAACTTCTCAATAAATGGCAAAGCACACAAATCTTTCGCAGACATAATTGTATTTTTTTCTAATCTAAGTTTTCTTCCTTCTTCATCCTCTATAAAATAACTTCTTCTACAAACTTGTGCACACCTCCCACGATTAGCAGAACGCCCAAATAAATGTTGCGACATAAAACATCTCCCAGAAATAGCTACGCACATTGCACCATGACAAAAACATTCAACAGGCAAAATTTTAGAAATTTTTTTAACCTGCTTTAAGTTTAATTCACGTGCAAGAACAATTCTTTCTGCTCCAAGTTTTTTGTAAAATTTTGCAGATTCTGAATTTGAAACAGACGCCTGAGTTGAAATATGAAAAGGAATTTTATATTTTTTGCAAAGAGCGATTATAGACAAATCCCAACAAATTACAGCATCTACTTTTCCTTTAATTTTTTTAAAAACATTTTCAATTTTATTTAATTCCTCGTCATAAACAACAGTATTTAATGTAAGATATTTTTTCACACGAGAACCACAAACTTTATTTATTTTATCTAAATCTTTAATTTCAAAATTTTTCGCATTTGCTCGCATTGAAAAATCTTTTAATCCAAAATACACTGCATCTGCTCCTGCATTGACAGCAGTAACCAATTGCGGAAATCCACCTGCTGGTGCAAGAAGCTCATATTTCTTTTTCATGAAAAAAAGAAATTCAAAAAACTTTATAAAGATATTCTCATATACTTTAATATGAAAAAAATTTTAGTTTTCATTGTATTAGCATTATTTTTAATTAACATAATAGGATTTATAGATGCAGTTAGTACAAATAAATATTCAACAGGATTAATTATCCCAGACCAAGTAAAAGCTTATTGGATAGGTGTAGACGAATGTTCTTCTATTGGAAATATTTCCGAAAATGGAATATATAATAATAATAGTAAAACTTGGTGGTTCAACTTAACCCCTTTTAATGAAAAAGAAGGATGCAATCCTGCATGTGTTGTTTCTTTACAAAATGAAAAAGCAGAAGTAAATTGGATGTGTACTGGATTAATAATCCCTGATTATGAAAACACAGGAAATGAAACAAATCTTCAAAATCAACAACAAACACAAAACCAAGAAAAAATAAAATCTCAAAATAGAATTCAAATTCATAATATGTCTGGAGAATGTCCAACCAATTGTTCATGCCAAGGTTCTGTTATTCAATGTCAACTTCGAAGCGGAAGACAAATGACAGTTTCTGCAGGAAATTCAGGAAACACAATTGTTCAAACAAAAGGGCAAAACATCTCAACAAAAATTGAACTTTATACAGAAGACGGAATTATTTATGGACAATTTAAAGGGCAAACAAAAGCAGTTAATTTAATGCCAGACCAAATTCAAGAAAAACTTCAACAAAAAATTTCATCTGAACTTTCTGAAAAATTAGAAATTAAATTAGATGAAAATGGAAATTACCAAGTTCAAACAAAAAAGCAAGCAAGATTTTTAGGAATGTTTAAAGTTCAAGAAAAAGTAAGAGCTCAATTTGATTCTGAAACAGGCGAAATGTTAAAATTAAAAAGTTCTTGGTGGGGATTTTTAGCAAAAGATGTTGAAGTTGAACCTATTATTGGAGCAAGTTGTGGAACAGTAAGCCCAACAGGAAGAACAGAATGTTGCCAAAACAAAGGTTATAATTCTTGGAATGAAGAAAAAGGGGAATGTTTATTTTATCTTGCTAATGAAGAATAATAAGGGACTTCTTTATTCACAAAATGTTTCTTTCGTCTTGCTGACGAAGAATAAAAGGAACTCTTTTTTGTAGACAAGTTTAAGATTCTTTTAGTTCCCCTAAAAGGACCTAAGGAAATTGCAACTAAATCTCTTTTTCTTACAGAAATTTGGTCTCCATCTTGATTTGAATTATCTGGTTTGACTATTAACTCATACATTTTAGGAATATCATCTATAGGAGTATTAAAAAAAACAATTAAATAAGTTTTTCTATTAATTTTATCTGGAAGAAAACAATTTGCAAAAGAATCTTGAATAATTGTTCTTATTTCTTCTTTTGATTTATATTGTCTTAAAGAATCTTCAAAAACCATTTGCCTATATTCTTCAACTGCACGTGCTAAAATATTCAAATTATATTCCATAAAAATAAAAAATAATTAAAGCTTATAAGCATTGTTGTAGTGTAGAAGCAACTGACATATGTCACCAGCAACCTAAAATTAGTTCGCAATAAATTGCTCAAATTAATATAACTTCAAAATCGCGTTTCGCAGATTTTTCCGTTGATAAAATTGTTAATATATAAAATTCTAATCTATCTTAATTATTTTTTTAAAATTTTGGCTTGACAAAGTTTGGCAAAATTCATTAAATGTGAAAAAAGTGAACCAAATTTATATGTAAAATAGAGGGGGCATATGTCTATGAATAAAACAACAACAATCTCCAAAATCTTTATAATCCCTTCTTGATATTATTTTTAATGGCTTTATATTCATATTCTAAATTAAGTTGTTTTGAACAATGCCCCTTCAAATATAAACTTAGGTATATTGAAAAAATTAAACCAGAAATTGAACCTATAATTGAGATTCATCTTGGAAAAACAGTGCACGATTCTCTGGAATGGCTTTACAACCAAGTTAAAAAAAACAAAATTCTAACAGCAGAAGAATTAATCCAACATTATTCTGAAAATTGGCAAAAAACTTACAAATCTGAATTTGTAATTACAGACAAAAACCTTACACAAAAAGATTATTTCAACAAAGGTGTTGGATTTTTATTAAACTATTATATGAAACACAGACCTTTCGATGATAACACTTTAGAAACAGAAAAAAAGATTTTATTCAATTTAGGGAATAGTCAAATTTTAGGATATGTAGATAGAATAGCTTACGACGAAAAGAAAAATGAATATGTTATTCACGATTACAAAACATCTGGCTCGCTTCCAACAAAAGAAAAAATCGACAACGACAAACAACTTTCAATTTATTCTTTAGCTGTTCAAGAACTTTTTGGAAAAAACCAAAGGTCTTTGCTTGTCTGGCATTATTTAAATTTCAATAAACAAATCTTTGCACGAAAATCAAACCAAGAACTTGAACAACTTAAACAAGACATTTTAGAACTTATTCAAAAAATAGAATCTACAAAACAATTTTCAACAAACAAATCAGCTCTTTGCAATTGGTGCGAATACAAAAACATGTGCCCTAATTTCGGATGCCAACCTCCAACCAAAAAACAAAAACAAGAAACATTGGATAAATATCCAATTGTTAAGAAATATTTGAGGGATTGATATTAATTTTAAACTTCTATTTGAATAAATTTTTTTATTTGCTATTACTTTTCCCAAACAATATGCCCATTAATATCGTGTTTCTCGTAAGTTTTCAAAACATCTTCACAAAATTTTATTAATCCCTCATTATTTTCTTTCTTTGCTAATTCATACAATCTAATGAACATCTTCTTTCCAGTTTCAGTTTGTTTCAAAGATTTCTTTATAAAATTATGTTGTGCACATAAAGTTTGGCCATTTTCAATTGTAGCTTTTCCTCCAAAATATTTTGGTTTAATGTGATCTACTTGTAATTCAACACCTTCTTTTTTTCCACGACCACAAATTACGCACTTGTAACCATCTCTTTTCAATATTATAGCTTTTTGTTTTGGAGTAAATTCTTCTAACTCTTTTTCTTTAACTGCATTAGGATCATAACGATAAATTCCTTTCTTAACTTTAATAAGAAAACCACTCTCGTGTAAATTTCTAATTGACCTCCAAGTATCTCTCGGTTTTTTATTATAAATTTTCAAATATTTTTCTTCAACCCAATCTACCACAGGCCCATGAGACATATCTTTATTTTGGTTTGCTTTAAAAAATTCTATTAACAAATCCTTAATTGATTTTTTCTTTTCCATTTAAGATAATTCTTTTTGATTTATTTTCGCTTCTGTTTTTAAACGCTTGATTGCTATATCACAATAATCTTTATCAATATCAACACCTATCCCCTTACGATTATTAAGATGGGCAGCAATAAGAGTTGTCCCACTTCCAAGAAAAGGGTCAAAGATTACATCTCCAACATAACTAAATAATTTTATACACCTACGAGGTAATTCAATTGGAAAAGGTGCAGGATGGCCCCCGGCTCCTTTTTTGTTTTGCCCTTTAAAAGACCATAACCCATTTGTCCATTCTATGAATTCTTCTTTAAAAAGATCTGAACTCTTTTTATCATTTTTTTTCCATTTCTCTTTATATAAAATAATAATTAATTCTACCGGTGCAATCACATAAGGAGCAGATGCACTAAGCCAAGAACCCCAAGCAGTTCTTCGTGAAATATTTCCTTCATTCCAAATAATTGTTGAATGATATTTAAATCCAATCTTTTTCGCAAGAGTTGTTAAATCAGCTCCAACACTTTGTTGCCCTCCCTTATTTTTATCTAAAGGAACATTTAAACACATTCTCCCATCTTCTTTTAATAAATCAAAACACTTAGACAACCATTTATAACTAAATTCTAAATACTTTTCATAAGAAATTTGATCATTATGAGTATTATATTTTATATCCACATTATAAGGGGGAGAAGTTACTATTAAATCCACTGAATTATTAGGTATTGAATCAAATTTTAAAATATCTCTTTTAAAAATAGAAATATTCTTAAATTTAAAGTAAGGTTTATTATCTTTTAACATAGGGATAGTATTAATTTTATAATTTATAGGAATTTCTTCTCTTTGTTTATTTAAACTTAATTGCATTTTCCTTTATTATCTTTTTATTAATTCCATTAGCTATATAAAAGTTCCTTCTCAATCCCCACAACCATCAACAACCTTCACTAAATCAGTTACAGAATCACCTTGTTGAAGTTTCACAATTCTAACACCTTGAGCAGCACGACCCATAACTCGAATGTTTTTCAAAGAAGTTCGAATCACAATT
>Ga0268277_1001793_pt1 | contig 13654 bp, 14 predicted proteins | sample saktaG_5_FD_190132 | JGI IMG/M metagenome (GOLD analysis project Ga0268277, IMG submission 190132) | Saline water microbial communities from Sakinaw Lake, British Columbia, Canada - sak_2010_1_5_50m | ecosystem: Environmental > Aquatic > Non-marine Saline and Alkaline > Saline ...
ATTTATTTCCAGCGGATTTCCGAGTCGCCGGAGGGCTCGACATGCAACCTCGATCTCAACTGTCCCCGTCGAAACCAGTGCGCCCCCTTTCACGCATAATCACTTCAACCAATTTAGACAGACTAAAGTCCGCCAATGTTCCCAAAATATGCCATACAAACTTTCAATTGAATAGAAACTTCTCATTCCGACCAATCATCGCTCCTGGTTCCGGAATTTTACAAGCCGTTCCAATTCTCGCCTTTGTTCCTTTTTCTTTATGGATTCCCGCTTGTCGTAATTTTTCTTACCGCGAGCCAGCGCCATTTCAATTTTGACTTTACCGTTCTTAAAGTAAATTTTCAACGGTATTAAAGAAAAACCTCGTTCCGTGACTTTTCCCGTAAGTCGCTTGATCTCCTTCTTGTGGAGCAGAAGTTTTCTTTCCCTTAATGGATCGTGGTTCTGTCTATTTGATTGTTCATAGGGCGATATGTGGGCATCGATAAGGAAAATCTCGCCTTTGCGTATTTTTCCGTAAGAATCAGAAATGTTAGCCTTGCCATTTCTTAACGATTTAACTTCTGATCCAAGCAATACAATGCCGCATTCAAATGAATCGTCGACCTCAAAGTTAAAAAAGGCCTTGCGATTCTTACAAATTATTTTGATGTTCTCTCCCCGAAGTGTTTTCATGATTACTGTTGACTCAAGAAGTAATCTCCGGGGAATCTATCGAAAATCCACTTCTCCAGAAAATCGTGTATGCCCTGAGCAGATTGCATCTGAAAGGCTTGATGTGTCAATTCCAGGCAGTCTTCGTAAGAAATAGACCTAATCAACTTCTTGACAATTGGTATAGACAGGGCATTCATTGACAACTCATCAATCCCAAGTCCAACCAGAATAGGAATGTTAATCGGATCCCCCGCCATTTCCCCGCACATTCCCACATTGACTCCGTAAGCCTGCCCAGCGTTGACAACCTGCCTGATCAGCCTCAATACGGCCGGATGCAAAGTATCGTAGAGATAATTTACATGTTCGTTCATACGATCTATGGCAAGAGAATACTGAATGAGGTCGTTGGTGCCTATACTGAGAAAGTCCACTTCGCGCGCCAGAAGGTCGGCAATTGCAACCGCAGACGGAACCTCCACCAGGATTCCAAAATCGATGTCGCCCCCGTGGGGAATCCCTTCGTTCGAAAGTTCCTGCTTGACTTCTTCCAGAATACTTTTTGTGGCGTGAACCTCAGTGATGCACGAGATCATGGGAATGAGCAAACGGCAATGACCGAAGCAAGCTGCTCTTAGAATAGCCCTGAGTTGAGTCTTAAAAACATCTTTGATGTTAAGGCACAGCCTGATCGCCCTCAATCCCATGGCCGGATTGGTTTCCCGTGGAAGGTTTAAACTACTGGCGATCTTGTCTCCCCCTATGTCCAGGGTCCTTATCGTCACGGGATACGGTTTGTTAAGAGACAATACCGCTTTGTACGCTCCGAACTGTTCCTCTTCGGTAGGGAGGTCCGGCCTGCCTATGAAAAGATATTCGGTCCTGAAAAGGCCAATTCCTTCGCAGCCATGCGCCACTGCAATATCAACTTCGTCAACAAGCTCTATGTTGGCCAAAACCCGAATCGTTCTCGCCCCATCCCTGGTAACAGCTGGTAAGCGCCCATAGGCCAGAAGAGACTGATGATAGTTTCGAAGCAATTCCTGGCGTTGACGATAACGAAAAATCATCTCCGCATCTGGATTGATTATTACCAGACCGGTGCTTCCATCCACGATAATGGTATCGCCGGTCTGCACCAGCCGACTGACTTTTTCGAGACCTGTTACAGCTGGAATCTTCAAAGAGCGAGACATTATAGCCGAATGAGAGGTTTTCCCTCCCACATCAGTCGCTATTGCAAGTACGGATTCCCTTTTTAGCTGTGCGGTGTCTGCCGGGGACAAATCATGTGAAACGAGGATCGAATTTGGAGGGAGTTGATGCATTTTCTTCTCGGATGAAACTCCGAGCAGAATTCTTAAAACGCGGTCACCCACAAAATGAACGTCTCTTGCCCTCTCCTTTAGGTAATCGTCATCTATGGAATCAAATGCAGCGGTAATCTTCGCCATGATTTCGGAAAGAGCCCATTCAGCATTTTGACTCCCCTTTTCTATCGATTGCCTGGTGCCTTCATAAAGCATCTTGTCCCTAAGCAACATGATGTGAGCGTCAAGAATATAAGAATGATCGTCCAAGGGATGGCCGCTCTCAATGGAGCTTCTTATAGTTCTGAGACGATTCTCGGCGGTTTCCACCGCTGCCTCAAATCTGGCGACCTCATCCGGAATCTCTTCAGGGGACAATATCCGGCACGGGCATGTATCCGCTACCAGTCGCTCCATCAGCACGACCTGGCCTATGCCTATACCGACCGACACACCAACACCTTTTATCATGGTGTTCTTGGGAATTTCTCCAGATATTATGGCTGACCCGAAGCTATCTATGTCCATCATGGTTTGAACCATCGTCCTGTAACAACTCACATATTTCTCGAACCGCCTGTTCTGAACCGGGGCCATTCGCTCTGATCACTAATTCCGTTCCATTTGTGGCCGCCAGGAGCAAGAGCCCCAGAACACTGCGAGCGTCCACTTCCATTGATTCTTTCCTGAGCGTAACGTGGCAGGAATGGCGCCTCATGGTCTGAACCAAGGCCGTGGCCACGCGTGCGTGAAGACCAAACTCATTCCCAATAACTACTGCCCTTTCAACAATTTCAGGTTCTGTCATCATATTAGTTAATTCCATTCTCTAAGAAAGGAGACAGCCAAGAACATCACTAGTAATATCGGATAAATTAACCGGGTCTGAGAAAAACTCCGCCTCAAGACAAAGAAACAACCTAAAAACACAACAATCACAAAGACGAGGATTGCAAAAACTTGCCCCGTGCCATGGAATCCTGAATACTTGACCCCATAAATGGCTGACATCCCAGCCAACGCCCCCGCACTAAAAAAGACCAATCCGCGGAGGAGTCTAACGTAGCGCTCTATCCGCCCTGACTTGAATCTCCGGGCAACGTCTATCCCATCCTTCCAGCCCATATCGAATCCAATGTATCTTATAACCACATTGGGAATATTGTATACCGATAAAGCCGTTATGGGAACCCACCACTCCGAAACGGAAGCCAGAGAAACGATCACAGCCAAGAAAGACGCCAACGGTCTAATAACACCCCAGAATATCCTGTCGCCTTGGGCTGCCAAAGTCGACATAAGCCGCTTTTTGACAAGGCCGGCTGATGATAAAGGCTCTGACAGACACTCAATTCTCGCCATGGCGCCCAAACACATAGGTCCGAGGACTGGATTCGTATTAGCGGATTCGAGTTGTCTGCGGGTTATTTCCCGTCTAATATCTTTTACGCAAGTTAGTCTGTCCAATGCCGGCAACAAACAAAACGTAAAGCCGATATTTTGCATCCTGGGGTAATTCCACATAATCTCAATGAGAAATGACCTCAGGAACACCCGCCAACCGGCCCCCTTCATTGAAATAGTTCTGTGACCGGATTCATCCATAAAATCAAAATAGAATACCATTACTGGCCTGTCAATCAAACAGAAGTGAAAATTACAAAAAACAGGATTATTTAGGCCTTGGGTTACACACTCAACTTTTAGCCCTCCGTAGGAAATTTCAATTATCAGAATTGACACACAACGATGTCCGCATAGTTTACTGGAAATAAACATCATAACCCTATAACTTTAAACTTGTTTCCTGAACAAATTGTGGTATAGGAAAACTCGACTAAGTTGTGGTTCCCATGGGAATCACTCATTTGAAATGGTATGCCCTAAATTTTCCAGGAGGCCCATAAATGAAAACTGTTACTTTATGCTATGTCGTTTTCTTGGCAATAGCGCCAATAATGATTTTAAACGGAACGAGCGCCCATGCGGAAGATCTGCTGGTAAAGAGCTGCTCTGAACTTGTCAGAATGGCCGAAAACCTTCAGGAAGATCTGAAGACTGTCGATATCGTTCTGGGTTCAGCAATTGAAGCCGGGAAGATGGATTCAATTAAGAATTTTAAAATAAAGAAGGCTGGCGTTCAACAGCAGATTCAATCGGTTATGAATGCTATCGAAGTAAAATCATGCATCAAAACCAAGCAATAAAAATAGCCAAATTCGGCAATTCCTCAGACTCACAAATGTCTGAGGGGCCCTTTTCAATCGAAAGCAGACAGAAGCGTTTGCGTATGGAAACCGGGAAGAATCAAATTCACTATTTGTTTTTTGTCGACTCAGGTTTAGGTTCTTTTTTCTGAGAACTTATCAGTTGTTGGGCTCGCGTGATCATCGGCCTAATTGTTCTTGATACGTTCAGTTCACATTTTGACACAGGAAACAATACTGGTTTTTCCGCTCCCACATCTATTTCCCTATTGTCATCGATACCGCGAAGGAAAATCCTGGACAACTGTTTATCTGCAAGCAGACAGAACAGTTCGTGGGTTTCCCCATCGATCCAGGCCATCGTTTTATTGAATGCCTGGGTTGATCCAACACCAAGGGTTGCTTCCGCATAACGAATGGCTCTACCAGGGGCCAACCCGAGATCAACCATAGATAAAGCCAGCTTGAGTGTCACCAGGTCATGGAGAGCGAACAAATCTTTTTTGTTGTCACCCTTCACTGGCTTTACAAGTCCATCCTTGATGGCTTGCTCGAGTTTGTCCTCTGACTCAAGATCAACCAGATAAAGAGCCTCTTTTGTTGTCACGTTCTTACCAAGCATCTCCCGTCCTCAACAATCAAAATGAAATAGAAATAAATGGTGGGTTCTAGGTTCATTCTCTAGTCATCGTCCAGACATTTGTTCCGCTCGATGCGCGGCATTTTCCACAGCTTGCATGAAAGTCCCTCTTACCCCAGCCAATTCCATAATCTTGAGTCCACTGATGGTGGTTCCCCCTGGCGATGTTATCAAATCTTTCAAGTCACTGAACGATTTCCCTTGTGAGGCCATGCTCGCTGCCCCAAGGAATGTTTGTACCGTCAACTCTCTCGCGATAGACCGTGACAGGCCCATCAGAACTCCCGCGTCGGTCATCGCCTCCATGACAAGGAACAAATATCCAGGACCACTGCCTGACAAAGCTGTAACGGCGTTCAGATTCTTTTCATCGACTTCAACAACGGTTCCTATTGATTCAAACAGTCGCTTTGCGGTTATCATATCATGTTCATTCGCCACACCACCTGCGCAAATGGCCGTTGAACTTTGACCAACCATAGCCGCAGCATTGGGCATAGCTCTGATAACTCGTCTGTCGGCGCCAATCCTACTTATCATATATTCTGTGGATATCCCTGCAGCTATTGATATCACAAGTGTGCATGTAAGGACCACAGGAGCCAACGCATCCAGTGCGCCTTCCATTTGCTGCGGTTTAACGGCCAGAATAACCACCGAATCGTCTTTTGAAACAGCCGTTTCTATTGATTCCGTAACACGAAGACCAAATTCAATTTCTAATGAACGAGATTTCTGTGGTTCCACATCGAACACCATGATGTTTTTGGGGTCTGTTAGAGCCGCGTTCATCAAACCCTTGACTATGGCCGAACCCATTGCGCCTGCTCCGATAACTGATATTCTTAATTTCTTGTTTTCCATCTATGATCGACCTGAATATAGATTTGTTCTATTGCATTTATTATGATTTTCGATAGATAATTATCTGAAAAATCCGGTTATAGTCCAAAAGGGCCGTCATCGCACATTTTATGCCTGTAGCGACCGGGCGGGTCAATTGCGGCATGTGGACACGCCACACTAAATCCTTAGTATTTGATTCAATCATTCTAGCACGGAAGGAGAATCGAATCATATTTTTTATCGAACGGAGGAAAAATCTTGACTCACGACGAAATCTTCACTCTTGACGCCAGGGGCCTGTTGTGCCCCGAACCAGTTATCCAGACTAAAAAGCTGTTTGACGAAGGTAAACTGACTCATTTCAGCGTGATCGTCGATAACGAAGCGGCTAAAGAAAATGTTTGCAGATTCGCGCGTAATCGGGGAGCCGCTGTAGAATCGGTTCGAACTGAAGGAAATTCTTTTACGATCACCGTCGTGTTTGAAGAACCTAGCGCCAATTACGTTGAGAAAGAAGAACTAATTCCATGCCCTTTGCCAAACCAAACAAATATTCTCTCGGGAAGTGTTGTCTACATCGGAAGTAACACCATGGGAAGAGGTGACGACAGCCTTGGCGCACAACTTATTAGAGGGTTTCTAAGGACTATTATTGACAGTGCGCCACTGCCATGGAGGGTAATTTTGATCAATTCGGGAGTGATGCTTTCAAGCGTAGATCATGAGGCCGTAGAAGCCTTACACGTCATGGAGGAGAAGGGGGTTGAAATACTTTCCTGTGGAACGTGTCTAGAAAAATTTGGTTTAGTGAATCAAATCCAGGTCGGGCGAGTCACCAACATGTTCGAGGTCGTGGAATCGCTTAACGCCGCGGCCAAAGTTATTTCTCCCGATTAGACACAGTGAAATTGTTTTTCAAATTTGGAATTAGTAACTAACGATGATAGGGGCTCCCTCATCTCTGTCTTACAGGTAATTCAATAATAAAACAGGCTCCACCTGTCTCGTTGTTACGGACCCGAATGAATCCGTTATGGTCCGCCACAATAGCGCTCACGATGGTAAGCCCCAACCCTGTGCCACTCTTTTTCCTAGTAAAATAGGGTTCGAATATTCGCTCACTGTCCTCCCGACTTATTCCCGGTCCACTGTCAGACACGCTGATTGTGGCTATTCGAAGCACCGGCTCATATTCTGTTTTAATCTCAACCCTGCCGACTGGTCCCACAGCCGTAATGGCATTGTCAAGAAGGTTCATTATCGCTCTCTTGAATTGTTCGCCATCAATCTCAAAAACCGGGATCAATTCATCAGGATGGAATTGGATAACAATGCGTTCATTGGCGGAACGATACAAGTCGACTACTTCGCCGACAATTTGGTTCAATTTGCCGGAAATCGGGTTGGCGCCCGGCATCCTTGCAAACTTTGAGAATTCATTAACCATATTTTTGAGCTGTTCTACTTGGTCTATAATGGACTTGGTGCACTGATCGAGGATGGCGCCTTCGATCCCCAAGACCGGCAAATATTTACGTCTGATTCTCTGAGCATTGAGTTGGATCGGAGTGAGGGGGTTTTTTATTTCATGAGCGATTCTCCGCGCTACTTCTCTCCATGCGGCCATTCTCTGGGCCTTAACAAGAAACGTGAGATCTTCAAAAACTAGAACCACACCTAATTCAGTCCCGACGTCATCTTTGAAAATGTTCGCAAAACACAAAAGCGTAAGGGTCTTGCCCAAAGGCGAAATAGCAAGCTGTCTCTCAATAGCTCCTGATTCTGATTCTCTGAGTTCGATCACGGCTTCATTGAGTCGAGCTGAAACATCTGGAGCCAGTTGCTGAAAAAGAGGCCTTCCCAACCGCAGTTCCCCGGCAACACCCAGGAGCCTAAGAGATGATTCGTTGAAGGCTGTGACTTTTTGATCAGCGTCAATGGCGATAACTCCAGCCGCTACATTTTTAAGAACTGTCTGTATATATTTTCGCCTGTTCTCAAGATCGGCGTTCACTCTTAGAAGTTCATCCCTGCCTTCTCTGAGGTCAGAAGCCATTTTGTTGAAGGAACGTACTAGAGCCCCCAACTCATCGTCTCCTACGGGTTCCACGAAGACATCGAGATTTCCAGAAGCTATCTGCTGTGTTCCCTTGGCAAGGCTTTGAAGAGGATCCGTGATATCTCGCGCCATGCTCATACCGAACCAGAATCCCACAAAAATGACCAGAAGCGCTACAATCAGTAAGATCAAGAGGTATGTAGTCTTTACGGGCCCTTTGAGCCGCTTGGCTTCCTGATAGTCATCATATGCTTTTGTTATGCCAAAAAGTCTGCTGGAAAGGGTTTGAGGAATTACGTGATCTACGACTACCACTCCTGAAACCCTATTTGGCCCATTGAACACTATGGGCGCAATCCCCCTGACAAGATCCTCTCCCGAATCGAGCTTTACTACAGTGGAAGCGGTGGAACCGCCAAATCCAATCTTGAGAAAACTTGCCATAACGGGGACAGCGCTTGAATCAGTGGAATTAGACGAGGACACACCCAGCGGATGTTGGGATCCTTGAAGAAAGACATGGGCACGGCTTAAACCAAGGGTATGTATTTCAGTCTCAAGGAAATGTTTGATTTGATCATCCTGCCCATTTACATTGAGTTTTCTCTGTTGAATTTCCTTGGCCAATCTTTCAGCGCTCTTGGTAACGTTTTCAGACGCTTTCTGATGATACGCCTGCCCTATGAGCACAGAGGACGTAAGGGCTTCCTCTATCTGTACGGCGAACCAACTGTCTATGGTGGTGTGAAGAACACTTGCGCTCGCGATGAAAAGGACGACGGTTGGGACAAGCGTGAGCGCCACAAATGCCAGTATCAACCTAGTCTTGATCCTTACTCCAAGGACCTTGCCTCTACGTTCAAATAACAGTTTGAAAATGTTACGGATCAGAAAGAAGATGATTAGAATCAGTAACAGAAGAACTACTGCTAGAAGGCCAAAAATAAGAAGATGGCCGCTCATAGGACCTTCTCCACCAGATCGCGCCAATTCATAACCGACGAAAAACAACCCGACGAGCGCAAGCGCTGAAATCATGGAAACGATTAGTTCTCGCTTCCGTTTTTTCTTTTCGATCTCAGCCTTCAGCGCTTCTGTCAAAACAGTGACTCCGAAAATGAGTAAAGATCTTCATCATTAAAACCGAAATGATGACCTATCTCGTGTAGCATTACGTCGCGAATGACTTCAACCAATCTTGTCTCATCATCAATTGATCTCAGTATGGGTAAACGGAACAGGTGGATTCGACACGGCGGATTAAAGTTGTCGAAGAAGCTGCGTGCGCTTAACGGTTGCCCAGAATAAAGCCCAAGCAATTCCCACCTAGATCCTAGGTTGAGGCTACGCAATGTGTCAGGTTCGGCAAAATCTTCTACAATAATTTCAAGGTTCTCCAAATTTTCTCGGAAACCTTCCGGAATTTGTTGCAGAGCTTCGAGGGCTTTCTTGCGGAACTGAGTTTCATCCATTACACATTGAGCTTGACATAAAAGGCTAATCTCGATTAGACGACGTCTAACAGAAAAGGATCAAAATGTGAAGTCTTTGGATTGCTTTCACAATAGAAGCTTCATTGTGGTTGGACTTGGAAACCCTGGATTCAAATACGCCAACCACAGACACAACGCTGGATTCATGGCAGTTGATGTCTTAGCCGAAGAACTTGGAGGGATGTGGTCTTCGTCGAAGCATGACGCATTGACCTGTTCAAGCGTTTATTCTGGGAGCGAGTTGACTCTGGTCAAGCCTCAAACTTACATGAATCTAAGCGGAAAATCAGTACACAAAATTATTTCCTTCAAGAAATTGGACATGGTTCCTCTTATAGTAATACATGACGAGCTTGACATAAAGTTCGGTCGTGTGCGAATAAAAATCGGTGGTGGTGACGGTGGTCACAGGGGGATTCGTTCTATAGCGGATAGTCTCCGTTTTCGCGATTTTACAAGGGTCCGCATAGGGATCGGGCGACCGCCGCCCGGAGTAGACCCGGAAGATTTTGTTCTTCACCCTTTCACACCTTCTGAGAGGCCTATTACGAATCGGCTTGTTCAATTGGCGGTAGAAGCGACAAAACTCATCGTCAGTCACGGAACCGAGTATGCGAAAAGCATTATTCACTCAACAGACAACGATTTTTCGATTCGAGATTTTCCAGATTGAGGTTTTCTCTTGCCTATTCGCAGCATTTGTAATAAAAGTTTATCTTTGAGCCTATGGAACGTTTGTAGGGGGTAACCGCACAAATGAATGGAACAATGGTGAGCGAGGACAACGCACCGCTCCAAAAACTTTTAAGACCGCTGATCAAAGCGCTAAGAACAGCTTATATTCAAGGTACTACCGTTGTCAAACTGATGCCTTCTGAAAGGGCCATTCAGCTTTATTACAAGTACCGAAGAAAGAGTTACGATTTGCAGTGGTCCATAGATCCCGGATATCGAAAGGGCCTGAGAAAATTGGTGGAACTCGTCGTTGAGAAAAACGACCGGGTTCTGGACGTAGGATGCGGCACGGGTTCGGCCACGGTGGTGGCAGCCCCGCGAGCCAAGGAAGTTGTGGGCATAGACTTGTCTCCGCACATGATTGAACTGGCTGAAGACAAGGCCCGAAAGAAATGTATTTCAAACACTTGTCTGTTCGCTTCATCTGTAGAGGATTATCGTCCGGACGAAGCTTTTGATAAGGTCATCAGCTCATTCATGATTCCTCATGTAAAACCTCATTTGCGGCCCCAAATTTATTCTTGCATGTTTGATTTCTTGAAACCTGGTGGTTTAGTTGGACTGTTCGGGTCTCGAGGCGAGGTCTGTGACGTTTACGAAACTACCGACGAAATCGTGGAGAATTTGACAAGATCAGGATTCACTGAAATCAAGCTATACGATGTCTACGACATTTATCGTATCGCCGTTGCAAAACGACCTGAGAATGCGTGATTTGCGCATTTCGGTTTGAGATTTTAGAAAGCCCTCCGCTCCAACCTAACGAGCGGGGGGCTTTTGGGTTCCATTCAAAGAAACAACGCAAGCCTCTAACCTGGGTTTAGAAATCTGGCGTCAACACAAGTCGTTTCGTTAAACCACCACTGTGAGCTTCCTTGAACGCTTCCTTAATAGTGGACATCGGTCGGGTTTCCAAGAGCGGATCTATTTTTATGGCCCCCGACTGGACCATTTCCAAAACCTTGGGATAATATTCCGGCAGACATCCCCATGTTCCTATAATTTCAGCGTCAAAAGCCATCAACCTCGAAATGCTGTAGGAATTTTTCTGGAGTCCAAAACCTACTACCACCAGTTTTCCAATGAAGCCAAGCAATCCTAGAGCCAAGTCTTGAGCGGATCCTACGCCTGTACACTCAAAAATTTTCCAACCAACATTGTGTCTCACCTTAGACTGCTTTGAGATCGATTTGAATTCCTCCTGAACCGCTTTGAAATCCTTGTCCCGGGTATTGATGACATAATCTACTCCCAGATCAAGGGCTCTCTGGAGTTTTTCTTCATGGCGTGCCATCCCAACAATAGGATAAGCCCCGAAAGCCTTCGCTACCTGAGCCATATACACACCGACCCCGCCCGTCACACCGGTAATCAGGACCGGATCACCAGCCTTCAGGTCGGCCCTCTTGGCAGCCTGATATGGAGTAGTAGCCGCATCCGCTATAACCGCATAATTTTCAAGAGGCCTTCCTTTAAGATCATCTATCACACACAAATCAGCGGAAGGGACTGGGATATGACTTGAAAACCCACCGTAAACGCCTAGAGAGTTACCCGGCATCTTTTGAGCCAAGCAACGGTTCCCTCTTCCTTTAGCGCATATATCACAGGAGTTGCATGGCATCACCGCAGGCACTATGACGTTCTTGCCGACCCAGGATTCGGCTCCCGGACCACTGGCCACTACAGTCCCCGAAATCTCGTGGCCCAAGGTCAAAGGCGGTTTCGTGACCGTGGGCACTCCATCGTAAAAATATGACATGTCTGTATGACATACTCCACAGCCAGCTATTTGCACCAAGACCTCTCCTGGCCCCAGGTCAGGCACAGGAATCTCTTTTTTTTCCAACTCTCCCGGCGCTGTGACTTTACGAGCCTCGACGTCGTAGGTCGGTCCCTTAACCATTTGCCAAGTCAATATCTTGTCCGGTACGCTCACGCAAACACCTCCTGATTTCGACTTAAAAATGTTGGTCATCCAGTATGATCAAGGATGGCCAGAGTTCTTAGAATTCAACAGATACAAGTCAGAGTAGAGCATATTGCCACGCGGTCACTTCTGTCAAGCGAAATCCTGCACATGGTCGAAAAGTTCGAACAAAGGCATAACCTATAGAAATAATGTTTTATTGTGGAAAACTAACCTGTTAATAACCCTAGCGTTTGTTCACTACCGAGAACAATAGCAGTGAATTAAAGTTGATCTCAATAGGACTTCACGTACTCATTAAGAATCAGACTTGCTTTGAGTGTTATCGGTCCCGGCTTTCCTGATCCAATGACCACATCATTGAGTTTGACCACCGGAAGGATGTTACGTGTGGTCGACGCCAGAAAACCTTCTTCAAAATCGCCCAAGTCATCGACAGAGACCGTGCGCTCGGAAAGTTTCATTCCCGAAATTGGACGTAAAACTTCGAAGATCGCTCTGCGAGTTACGCTGTCAAGAATACGTCCGTCTAAAGGAGGGGTAACAATCTCACCCTCCTTGGTCACAAAGAAAATTGTGAATGTTGATCCTTCCAGTATTGTCTTATTGTCAAGAGGACACAGAAACAACACGTCGTAGGCCTGGTATCTTGGTACAACGGTTTGATGAGCGATCACGGCCCCAATATAATTTAACAGCTTGACATCCGGAAGCATCCTCTGATGGGCAAAAGTGGCCAGAGTAACCCCCTTATCGTAGTATTCCCGAGGTGGGGAGACCATCCGTTGGGCAACGACGTAAAGGTGGGCCCTCCGACCTGACTGCTTCATCGTTTCTCCATCCAGTCCACCACTGAATATTATATCTACCAGTAGGTTCTCCGGTCTTTCTAGCATATTTCGTTCAATCACTTCCATGAGGACCTTCTTGAGATCTGGGCGAGTCTGTGGAGGCGTCATATAAATTGACGAAGCTGATTTGTAAAGACGGTCCAAATGGTCTTCCAGCCTGAAAATCTTTCCGTTGACCGTCCTGCAGGCTGTGAATATACGATAACCCCTTATGGTTCCGCTGATGTCGTCACTGAAAGGAAAGACCAGATCTTCAGTGTTAACAAAATGGTCTCGCTGAAAAGAGATCATTGCGTTTCTCCAATGTTGTTGTTCGTCAAGAGTCCCGTCTTACTAATCTTCAAACCCTTTGATCAATCTATAAAGCATGCAAATTGAAAGTATGCCCGCGAAAATTTCACATCTCCGCATTTTATTGCGCTTTTCCGCAACATTTCTTGTATTTCTTGCCGGAACCGCATGGGCAAGGAGCATTGCGACCTATCTTTTGTATCGTCCGACGCTGAGGCTCTACGGCTGAATCCGAACCGGTGAGATTGGCATGAACACTGTGTAATTCCCTGTCCCTGGACTCGTTCATCTCTTCGAGTTCGTTCGGCATAGCCAGTTTCACAAGCAAGAGGTTCCGCGCCGTTTCTTCCTTTATTCTGAAACTCATATCAAGAAATAGCTCATACCCTTCTTTCTGATATTCTTTTAGAGGATCTCTTTGCCCATAGCCTCTTAAACCAATGCCTTCCTTTAGGTGATCCATACTGAGAAGATGATCTTTCCACTGGGAATCAACGGCTTGTAGCATTATGAATTTTTCAAGTTCACGCATTATTGGAGAGGATATCTCAGCTTCTTTCTTCTCATATTGATCCTTAACTCTTTCAATCACATGGTCAACAAGTCCAACTTCCGTCTGCTCAACTTCCGGAAGG
>Ga0268277_1001809_pt1 | contig 13561 bp, 9 predicted proteins | sample saktaG_5_FD_190132 | JGI IMG/M metagenome (GOLD analysis project Ga0268277, IMG submission 190132) | Saline water microbial communities from Sakinaw Lake, British Columbia, Canada - sak_2010_1_5_50m | ecosystem: Environmental > Aquatic > Non-marine Saline and Alkaline > Saline ...
TTCCCCGCACCGCCACCGCCGCTACCGCCATGGTATCCGCTACCACCGCCAGCTTTCGCACCGCCGCCACCTCCAAAGGCATGCAATGAGCCAAAACAGGAATAGCCGCCATCATAGCCATCATCGTTATGACTCACTCCGCCGGTCCCGCCGGTGCCCACGATCACCGTGTAGTTGCCGGCAGTCACGGGGTACGCATCGCGGAATATCACGCCACCCGCGCCACCACCACCCGCGCCAAAAAAGGGTCCGCCGCCGCCGCCGCCGCCACCGCCGACCACCAGCACATCGACGATGCCGTCCTTGGCAACCTCCAACATGCCGTTGTTCGTGAAAATCAGCACCGTCCATCGGACCCCCTTCGCATCGTCGTACTCCGAAACCGTCCCGCCCGTGATCTTGATCGGCACATTTTTCGCGATGGGCAGCGCCGGAGTCCTGCTGTCCGAGCCTTTGACATTCGCCTCCGTCGGCGCCACCGGCTTGGTGCTTGCCAGCGCCCGCGCCACCTCGCCGGCCAGATCGAGCAGTTTCGCGTCCTCCTCGCCATGCATGAACCGGACACGAAAGGCCACGCGATTGAAAGCAGCGTCGCGTTCGAGCAGGCAACTCTTCGCCCGCTGCTGAAGGGCAGGCGGAAGCAGATCCTTCTTTTTTTCAAGTGCGTTTCTGACGAAGAGGGCCGCCTCGCACAGTTCCGCGCCCTCACGAAGCATTTCGAAGCGCTCGGTCGCCACCGGGCCGTCGGAACTCGGATAGAGGATGGCCAGGGTGCTGCGGTGGTCCGAGGCCCATCCCGAGCCGGAGCTGGCCCCCGGGATGTAGTATCCGCCCACCGGACGCTTAAGCGGGAACAGATCCGCCCCAAAATCGCCCACGCCATCATATCCGTATCCGTAGTTGGCGCCGTAGTTCTCGACCAGAAGCCGCATGCGATGCAGTGGATACTCCTCCCGCTGGAAATTTCGGCAGTCGTTGATGAAGGTGTTGCGCCGCGGTTTATCAAGCATCCACAGCGGTTGACGTGGGCCCGGGGCCACATAAACCGTGTCGGCATGACGCACGGTCATAACAATGTTGGTTTCCGTCCCCCGGAACAGCATGTCCTGCGCCCCGTTATGCCCGGTAAAACTCCACTCGCCGCCGGGCCAAAGCCTGTTCGCCTCGTCCACCAGTTTCGGCAGAGACAACGCGAACCAGGCGTTGTAGCCCAGGGTGGTCTCATCCAGCCAGCCGCGCGCCTTGATCTTCTTGAGCATTTCGTCGAACACCGGCTTCCAGAACCGGTAGTTTTCCTCTGTGCCCAGCGGTGGTTGCTTCATCCGGGTGAGTTTGCCTGTCGCCGGGTCGAGCACGGTCACCGGCCGTTCCCCGGAATTATCGAACCCCTCGGAAATCCAGGGCGTACCCACGCGCCCGGGATTGCAATCGCCCCAGCAGTTCAACCGCAGGGTTCGGGGTTTCCCGATTGTCTGCGCCACCATATTCAGGTAGCGGTCGAAGTTCGTGAAGTCGTGTTTGAACGAACCGTCGGGTTGCTTGATCCAGCGCACCAGCGACTCCGGGTTGGAGCTCATGCTGCCCGAATAACCGTTCGCGAAGAAGTCACACACCAGATTGACCTGTACTTGCCGCGAGTTCAGCTCGGCCAGCAAGGCGAGCGACTTGCCCACCAGTTCGAAATGCCTGTCGGAGTAGTTCGGCACTTCGTAGTGTTGCGCGGCGACCTCCTCCGCATGATAGATGAAGTTCTGCACGCGCCAGTCCCGCGGATCGGGCAGGGTCCAATCGTACACCCGCACCTGAAGCGGCACGGTCTGTGGCTGGAATCCTTGCGCCGCGATCGTGATCCGGCCTTCGTACAGGCCCGCCCTGACGTTGCCGGGAACCCGTACCGTGAACCACAGGGGTGCAAGTGCATGGGTGGCCGTATTTGCCACGCATGCCGGAATCTCCGCCGGGATCTGATCCAGCAGACCGTCGAACCGTCCCTGCGGCGCCCAGGATTTGTCGGGCGTGGCGGGAACGGCATAACGCACGCGGACCGCAGAAGCGGCAATCTTATTGCCGCCTCCCGCCAGGTCCGACACCTTCACCGTCAACCCCGTGATCGTCTGGTCGGAGCCCACCATCAGCCGCCCCGAGAAGACGCTGTTCCGGACTGCGCGGATCACCACCGGCCGCACGGGCGCACTGACTTCGCGCAGGTCGTTCCCGGCAGTCACCGTGTCGTTCACCGTGCAATTCCACACCTGGAGCCCACGAAGGCGCAGGCCGTTCGTGATTGCGGCATCTGCCGGCGATACGGTCAGGCGCGCTTTCAGCACGCCGATGGTCGGCCAAGTATAGAACTCGTCGTAGCGCTTCCAGACAGAGTAGGGAATCGCTGTGGGATGAGCCTCTACAGCCAGCACGTTCACGCCGGGACGCAGTAGAGCGGCGGGGATTTCGATGTCGCGCAACTGCCGGATAAGGCCCTCTCCCGTCCGTTTGTCACCCTGCTGACTGCAAGGCAGAGCGTTCGTGGGGTAGGCCTCGGCCAGACGCGCAAGAATATCGGGCTCCTGGCCGGGCAGGTGGCCGCGGGCCGCTTCCTTGCCGTTCACATACACCGCCACACCACCCCAATAATCCAGCGAGAGGCGGCATGCTTTCACACGCTTCGGATCCTTGATCTCGAATCTGCTGCGCGCCAGCACAACGACCGTGTCGAAGGGACTGGACGCTTTTACGGGTATATGTCCTTCTACGAACCCAGTCAAACTCGGATCAGTAAGCGGCTGCGGCCAATAGGCGAGCATCCACGCGCTATCGTCGAACGTCACGCCGGCCCAGTCGGACGGTGGCGGTAACGAGGTCGCCTCCGATGGCCAATCAACCGGGCGTGAACTGCTGCCGCCAGAGCCGCCGCCAACCACAATTCCCACCTTGGCCATGGTGCCTGCGGCCGTCTTGACGCACTGCGGCCTCCTGACTGGGGAGCCCACGTTCGGATCATCCATAAGCCAGAAGGAAGGTCCCTCCAAGTGGAGGTGTCGCCAGACCGTGTCCTCGTCCAGCAGCACGGCGGTGTCGGCGGCCGCGGCCGTGAAATCGGCCGGCTTGCCCGGTGACACCGCCGGTTCCGCGGCACGGCCGCCCGCCGCCCCCGCCAGCCAGATTGCCATGATCGCCACGGCGGGCCAGACTCGCGCCAGTTTGTGTTTGCTATGCTTTCTGCTCATCCGTTGCGCCCGTTCCATCCTTCGATTGCTGTCGAGTCTCACAAACTCACCCACCCACAAACCCACACACTCACACACCCACGCACTCCCACCCACTCTTCTCACCCACTCTTCTCACCCACCCGGCAGCGGCACCAACTCCTTCTTCCTCCCGCGCATGCGCAGGCCGTGCGTGTATCCGGCATCCTTGGCCAACTTGAGCGCCTGATCGAAATACCGCCCGACATCCTGCGGCCCGTGCGCGTCCGATCCGAAGCTGATGGGAATCCCGCGCTCCCGCGCCAAGTTCAGGATCAAGGGCGACGGATAGATCTCTTTGCAGGGCCGGATCAAGCCGGACGTGTTCAGCTCGATTCCCATGCCTGCGGCGGCAATGCGGTCCAGCGCCGGCTGCACAATCTCCGGGATCTGCGACTCAGGCGGCCAGTAGCCGGAATGCTTGGGCGCGTCAAGATGAGTCACGATATCGAACAAGCCGGTGTCGGCCATCTGCCCCACCAGGTCGAAATACTCCCGCCAGGCCGCGGCCACGTCCTCGGTCTTCCACCGCTCGTACTCCGCCCCGCCGTTGGTGAACACCCATCCCCGGATCGCATGCACAGAGCCGAGCACCAGGTCGAACGGCTGGGCCGGCAGCCATTCCCGGGCAAAAGCCTGGAATTCGGGCTGCAGACTGAAATCTGCCTCAATACCGAACAATACCGGAATCGCAGCGGATTCCCGACACCGGAACACCGCCTCCTGGTAGGCAGGAAACTCGTCCAGCCGCATGCCGTATTGTTCCAGCCCTTCGGGCGCGGGCGAGTGATCGGTAAAACAGATCTCCGCCAGCCCCTTGCGTACCGCCTCCGCCGCATACTCCTCGGGCTCGCCGTGGGCGTGCCGGCAAAGCGGCGTGTGCATGTGATAGTCTGGCAGCATGTTGGTTTCTCCTCACTTGATCTCCACCTTCAGCGTGCCAGCCTTTTCCAGGACGACTTCCTTGGTCTGCTCCTGGCCGCCGGGGAGGCGCCACTTGAGCGTCACGGGGCCGGCATCGCTGCGGCAGATGAACGCCTGGGTCACGCCGGGCTGGACGTTCCACGCGCCCAGGCCGCGTTTGCCGATCCAGCCGGTGACGGTCACAGGTCCCTTGCACGCGCCGCCTGTCGGCAGGGACGCGAGGGCGACCCGAGTCTCCTGATTCTGGTTCGCACGGAAGAATATCCACAACTCGCCGTTGCGCAGCGCCAGAGCCATGTCCTGCGCACCATCGCCGTTGAAATCACCCAGGCAGGCCGTCTGCTGGCCTTGCTTCGCCGCGTCGAGCAAATTATTCTCGGCCAGATCCAGCGTATGGGCATGGCCGAAGCAGCGGAAGCCGCGGTTAAAGAAGATAATCGGGCAGGCGTCGTTATTTCTGCCATAGGCAATCAACACGTCCTGACGTCCATCGTTGTTGACGTCTCCGGTCATGCAGTCCACCCCGCCTACGCCGCCGATATAGGCCATTTCGCCGCTGAGATTCAGCGTTTCGGTAAACTTGCCCGCGCCCTCGTTCTGCCAGACATACGTGCCCGCGGCATTGACACCCAGCACGTCGAAACGCCCATCGGCATCGAAGTCGCCCAGGCATGCGCCGGACGGACTTTTGCCGAGTTGCACAGCGCACGCCACACCCGGCGCAAATTTGCCGGCCGCCAACCCGCGGAACAGCACGCTCCCGCTCTCGCGGAGGGCCAGGATGTCGGCCAGCGCGTCGCCGTCGAAATCCGCCACCAGACTCGCGCCCGGTGCGCCGAGCTTCTTCAGGTCAATCCCTTCGGCGGTCAAAACCGTGACCGCAGGCTTGTTGTCCGCGTCCAGCGCAACGAGCACCGGGCAGGTGTCGACTGCGCTCACGAGCAGACTGGCGCGCCCCTTGACCCCGCCGTCAAGTGCCGCCAATCCGACGCACCCTCCGGCCAGTGCCGCAGCCGCATCCACGGCCTGCGCCTTGAACGTCCCATCCGCCTGCGGCACGTGCAGGGAAAGGGCTTTGCCATCAAAGGAGTACAAGGCCAGTTTCCCTTGGCCGCTGAAATCGCCCCAGGCGAAGGCCTGCGATTTGGACTGCAGCCCGCGAGCCCCGGTGATGTCGGTGAACTTTTGGGTCGTGGCATCGTACACCAGCAGACGGTCCCCGCTGTCCCGCGCCACAAAGAGCATCTGCCGGCCGTCGCCATCCACATCCACCGTCCGCACCGACCGGATCTGGCCATCCAGCTTGGCAATCTGCACGGCTTCTTTATTCCAGGCCACGCCGTCGCTGACCGGCATATCCGGTTCGTCGTCCGTGAGAATGTAGTCCACGGCCCTGCGGAGCATATCCGTGCCGCCAGCCCAGACTGCCTGGAACTTGCCTTCAATATTGTCGAAGAGCCAGTTGCCATCCGGGGTGCTGACGCACGAAGCCCATCTGCCGGAGACGCTGAGCAGGCCGGCCAACTGGGGCGCGTTGCCGTCCTGCGCCGGAAATTCGCCCACAAAGAACAAGGCCGGCGCGCCTGCCGCAGCCAGCTTGCGAAAACTGTCGGCGTTCTGTTCGTCGCGCGCCTTGGACAGATCCAGATGAATCGCCTTTAGCTCCGTCTTCCCCTTGAGCACTTCGAGGATGAAGGCGTCGTACTGATCTATGGACTTCCCCTGCTTGAGGTCGACCGACACGATCAGCTTGGACTGCTTTACCAGGTGGATCGGCGTGAAGGTGGGATTGATCAGGGCGTGGGCCGCAGACCCCCACAGCAGAACAACGGCGGCAATGACAACGGCATGGGAATAAGGGCGACTCATGCTGGACTCCTTTGATAAGAAATCGCTTTTCGGCACACCCCGGTCGGCCTCGGCCCGCACGGGCCGAAAACATGCCGAAACCGGTCTGGAGCAGCGATGTCACGGGTGGAATCATGGCAGCCCCAGGGTGAAATATCAAGACAAAGACATTATTCATTCCCAATCCTGAACCCTCTATTCTATTTCTTCCCCATCCCCCGCGCCACCTCCCCGGCCAGATCCAACAGCTTCGCGTCCTCTTCAAACCCCGCAAGGGAAACCCCGCAAGAACCCCGCAAGGGACGGGCCTTCCAGCAGCCCGGCCTTCCAGCAGCCCGACAATGATCGCGACAATGATCGGGACAACGCATCGACCGTAATCGTCGCCCGTACTCGTCGGCCGGCTTGCGCTTTCGATCTACGAGTACGAGCGACGCGTACGGTCTGCGATTATGCGCGAAGCAATCGGTAGGGCAGCGGCGTCCCGCCGCGCCGAAGGTGAATGGATGAGAAACGACCAACATTCAACGCCCAACAACCAACGCCCAACAACCAACAACCAAGGCCCGTCCCTAATCCGCTCCCCTAATCCGCTCTTGCACTAGTCGGGTTACAGGTTCTCATACATTTGTTGGATTCGCATGGACGAACGCACCCTTCCGGTTTATCATGTGCGTCTCTGCCCGAGTCGGCATTTGCATGCAACACACAAAGGAGTGACGTATGAAATCGTTTTCGAAGGCCGGGCGGCATGGCGTGACGGGAAAGCCGTTGGTGGTGCCCACAGCGGAATGTGACGCGATGATTGCCGTGGCGAGGAAGGCGAAGTACACGTGAGCGTGTGTGAAAAAGAGGCCTTTATTAAGACATATACTGTCGCTCATCTCGGTTGTGGCGGGCGCGGCTCGGACCATGTGCGGGCCTTGGCGGCGTGCAAGCCCCGGCTGAAGCTGGCTGCTCTCTGCGACCTGGATTCCGGCCGATTGAATGCCGCGTCCGCGTTGATCGGTGGAGGGCCGGCTCTGTACACGGACGTCGAGGCCATGCTGGCGAAGGAGAAGCCGGACATATTCAGCTTCTGCACCCATCCCAATGCGCGGCTTGAGTTCGTGCAGGCGGGCGTGCGGTACGGCGTGAAGGCGATCGTGACCGAAAAGCCCATGGCGCTCTCGGTGCAGGATGCGCGCGCCTTGTGCAAAACGGCGGACGCGGCGGGCGTGAAGCTGGTGGTCTCGCACCAGCACAAGTACGGCGGGCATTGGCAGAAGGTGAAGGAGATCGTCGCGACTGGAAAGCTCGGCCGCGTTCGCACGATCCACGCCACGAGTCTGGGCTGGATGCAGCACTACGCCACGCACCTGATCGACTACTCCATGTGGCTGAATGACTACAGCCCCGTCGTGAAAGTGGCAGGCCACATACACGGGCGAGATTATTTCGGGGCCGGCGAGTCGCATCCGTCGCCCGGCTATTTCATGGGGCACATGGAGTTCGCCAACGGCGTGCGCGGCCTCGTGGAATGCGGCACGTTCACGCCGGAGCAGGAGCCCGGAATACACTTCTGGATGAATGCCGGAGCGACCGTGGTGGGAACCGAGGGTGTGGCCAGGGTGATCGTGGGCAAGGGGTGGGAGGCGGTCACGCGGGACGGTGTGTTCAGCGACTACGACGTCAGTTTCGATGGCGTGAAGGACTCGATTCCGTTGCACCTGGAGGTTGCCGACTGGCTGGACGACAAGACCAGGCTGCACTGTTGCCGGGGTGAACTGGCGTGCCACGGATTCGAAGTCATGATGGCGATTTGTCTGAGCGGCCTTGAGCACAAGCCTGTCGATCTGCCGCTGTGGCGTAACGACGACGTCACGGCCCGGATGCTCGCCGAGGTGCCGGCATAGCCGGCGGAAAGGAGAATGTCGTGAACCAGCGCGGGCTTCGCCCGCAACCCAAGTATGTGAGTGCGTGAGTCTGTGGGTGCGCGAGCGGGAGCGCGTTGCTCGTCTCACATACCTACATACTCATACACCGATTTCTCGCGTTGTCTCAATTTTACTGCTCTGACGGATGAGGGCAGCAAGGAGTGTGAAAATGATCTTGTTTGGCGGCCCGGTATCTGCTTCTTCGCAGGATCCTTGGGAATTGGCGGATGCGCACCGGCGTTTCGGCTACACGGCGGCATACTGCCCGGAGATCGCGCTGGGAGACCGCGACCGGATCAATGCCGTGCGTGAGGCGTTCGGACGTGCCGGGATTGTGATCGCCGAGGCTAACGAGTGGTGCAAACTGCTGTCGTCCAACCCGGCCGAAGCCGTGGCCAACAGGGAACGGGTGTGCAACAAGTTGGCGCTGGCGGACGAGGTCGGCGCCCTGTGCACCGTGGACTTCCTGGGCACGTACGACTGGGGCACCGAGATCGGTCCGCATCCCATGAACCTGGCGCCCGAGGGCTTCGATGCCGCGGTGCAGATCGTGCGGCAGGTCGTGGATACCGTGAAGCCACGCCGCACGAAGTTCGCGTTGGAAATGATGCAGTGGATCGTTCCGGACAGTGTGGATAGCTATGTAAGCCTGTTGAGGGCAGTTGATCGGCCGGCATTCGGGGTGCACCTGGACCCCGTGAACATTATCGTTTCGCCACGCCAGTACTTCGACACGGCAGCGGTCCTGCGCGACTGCTTCGCGCGGCTGGGGCCGCACATCGTGTCCTGCCATGCCAAAGATCTGCGGCTGCGCAGCGAGCTGGCGCTGCATCTCGACGAGGTCCGGCCCGGCACGGGAAACCTGGACTACCAGGCATACCTGCAGGGGCTTGCCGGCCTCGGCAGGGATGTGCCGCTGATGCTCGAACATCTGTCCTCGACATCGGACTATGCCAAGGCCCTCGCGCACCTGAAGTCGCTTGCGCCCGCGGGAAAAGAGCGCTTCCGGGTTTAGCGGGGGATTTTCTGTTGATGCATGCGAGGTCATGTCCGAGAGCCATGAGGGAGCGAGTAAGCAGGTGGAGTAAGTGTGCCGTTTAAGATAGGGTGATACTGATGGGAGGCCCGTCCCTAATCGGCCCTCTAATCCGCCCTCTCCGAAACTCCTCAAAGCGGTGTCGCGCGGAATACCGCTTGCCACCGCACTCCAAAATGGCTGGCGCGGCGTCCCGAAGCCCTCCGTCCCGGCGGTAGCGTCTTGGAGTGCGGTGGCAAGCGGTATTCCGCGCGACACCGCTTTTCCCGGCTTCGCCATGAATGCAGATCCCTCGCAACGGCGTCGAGCGCCAGAATAGGCAAAAGGGCCTGAATAGTAGATGCGTTTGCCCCGGCATGAGCAGGAAGCCGTCTACGAGTCGGATCGGCGAGGGTTGGGGGATTAAGATTAAGATTAAAAAGTAACCCTCATCAGAATTGCCATTCGCCCCGCCCGTACTCGTCGGCAGGGCTTGCGCGTTCGGTCTACGATTACGGCGACGATGACGGTGGACGATTATTCTGCCTCTCCGCGTAAACCGTAATCGTCGCCCGTAATCGTCCACCGGTTCTCCCATCGTTGTCATAATCGTTGTCCCAATCGTTGTCGACAAAGATTGCGACAACGATAGAGACGCCCAACAACCAAGGCCCGTCCCTAATCCGCTCTTGCACGAGTCGGGGTACAGGTTCTCATACATTTGCTGATTCGCATGGACGAACGCACCCTTCCGGTTTATCATGTGCGTTTCTGCCCGAGTCGGCATTTGCAGGCAACACGCAAAGAAGTGACGTATGAAATCGTTTTTGAAGGCCGGGCGGCATGGCGTGACGGGAAAGCCGTTGGTGGTGACCACAGCGGAATGTGACGCGATGATTGCCGCGGCGAGGAAGGCGATTTACACGTGAGCGTGTTTTGAAATAGAGGATTCATCACATGAACAATCCGTTTCGAGTTGTGCTGGTCGGGTGCGGCGGGATCAGCGAGGCCTGGCTCAAGCCGGTGGCGGGAATGCCCGAGATCCAAGTTGTGGGGTTGGTGGACCGGATCGAGGAGAGCGCCCGCAAACGCGCGGCGGAGTTCCACCTGGACTCCGCCGAGGTGGGCACCGACCTCCGGAAGGTCCTGAAGAAGACCAAACCGGACATCGTGTTCGATTGCACGGTGCCGGAGGCGCATGTCGCCGTGGCGCTGGAGGCGTTCCGGCAGGGCTGCCATGTGCTCGGCGAGAAGCCGTTGGCCGATTCGCTGGCCAACGCCCGAAAAATGGTCCGCGCGGCGGCGAAGGCCGGGCGGACGCACGCGGTGATGCAGAACCGCCGCTACCTCCCGGAAATCCGGGTCGTGCGGGATCTGATCGCCTCGGACCGACTGGGGCCATTGACCACACTGAGCTCCGACTTCTTCATCGGCGCCCACTTCGGCGGCTTCCGGGAGCAGATGCAGCATGTGCTGCTGCTCGATATGGCCATCCACACCTTTGACGCCGCGCGGATGCTGTGCGGCGGCGATCCGGTATCGGTCTACTGCAAGGAGTGGAACCCGACCGGCTCCTGGTTCGCCCATGGCGCCTCGGCCGTCGCCGTATTCACCATGAGCCACGGCGTGGTCTACACCTACCGGGGCAGTTGGTGTTCGGAAGGCGTGAGCACCTCGTGGGAAAGCACCTGGCACGGCATCGGCACCCACGGGAGCTTCCGCTGGGATGGCTTCCGCGACTTCAAGGCGCAGGTTGTGAAGTCGGTCCGTTCTCCCTTCAGCGAGGTGGATGATCTCGCTGCGCCGGCCTTCGCGGACGCTACGGGGCCGATCGGGCACGGCGGGCAGATCCGTGAATTCCTCGACAGCCTCCGGGCGGGTCGGACGCCGGGGACGGTGTCTACGGACAACATCAAGAGTCTGGCCATGGTGTTCGCGGCGATCAAAAGCGCGGAAACAGGCCGGGAAGTCAAAATTGAAGGGTGAGAGAGGAAGGAAGGAATACTCATGACGATGACGCACAAAGAGCGGCTGCTGAACACATTGAATCGCAAGCCCGTGGATGCGCTGGCCTACGGGGACGGACTGTGGGGCGAGACGCGACAGAAGTACATCGAACAGGGCAAGCTGAGACAGGACGAAGATGATGTCGTCCATTTCGACATGAGCTGGCGCGGGGGCGGCTGGCTCAACAGCACAGCCGATCTTGAATTCCCGGATCAGCTACTGGAGGAAACGCGGGATACCAAACTGGTCCTCAATGGCAATGGCGCTACGTTGCGGTGGTGGAAGGCGCAAAGCGGCACGCCGGAGCACGTCGATTTCAAGGTCAAGGAGCGCGCCGCCTGGGAGGAGCTGATCAAGCCGCACTTGCTCACGGTGGACCGGCGGCGCATCCCCTTCGAGGGGTATCGCCACGAGAAGGCGCGGGCTGCCGCCGAAAACCGCGCGTTCTGCTGGTCCGGCGTGGCGCCCTTCGAACAGATGCACCCCGTCTGCGGCCATGAGTACATGCTCATGGGCATGGCCCTCGACCCCGATTGGGTCCTCGACATGGTCTTGACCTTCGCCAAGATGACACTCATGCACCAGGCCGTGCTTTTCGCGGAGGAGGGGGCGCCCGATTTCATGTGGTACTACGAGGACATGGGGTTCAAGGACAAGCCATTCATGTCGCCCGCCATGTATCAGGAACTGGTCGAGCCCGGCCACAAACTCCTTTTCGAAGACGCGCATGCACGGGGCATGAAGGTGCTCGTGCATTCCTGCGGCTTTGTGGAGCCGCTGGTGCCCGGTCTGATCCGGGCCGGCATGGACTGCCTGCAGGCCATGGAAGTCAAGGCGGGTATGGACCTGACGCGGCTGGCGGCCCGGTTCGGCGACAGGATTACCTTCTGCGGCGGCATCGATATCCGCATCATCGCCAGCAATGATCGGGCGCAGATCGAGGAAGAGCTCAACCGCAAGATCATCCCGGTCCTGAAAGCCGGCGGCGGGTACATCGTCCACTCCGACCATTCGATCCCGCCGGAAGTGGAGCACGACACGCTCGCGTGGTTCTTCCAGAGAGCCAGCTCCATCGGCAGCCGCCTATGAGGAGAATCGGGGACGGCCCTACGAAGAGCACCACGCACTCGGGAACCGCGTAAACTGCCACGCCGATGTCGCCATTTCCCAGGCGCAGGGATTCGGCGTGGTTTGCCGGCAGCTTGGAAAGCTCGATATTGTACCCCGAGATCAAGTGCTGCCAATCCACGCGCATCCGCGTGCCAGCGATGGCCTCGGGTTCCGGGGCCGGCGCGGGTGCCGCTGCGGAGACGCCGTTGCCAACTGCGGCGAGGGCGCCGCCGGACGCAGGTTCCCCGGCCACGGCGGCTGCACTCAATCCAATTGTCGCCATACTGATCATCCTCCTGATACTTGAACGTGTCGTGTTTAGACCTATTATGTCTTTCTTCTGATGAACGCCTGTCGCGTGTTCTCCACGTTCACCCTCAAGCAGGGCCGCACACGTGGGCGAGACGCCTCATGTGATAGCAGTAGTTCGAAAACGAAATGTCCGGCGGACAGGAGTGATCGGTGTGCGGGATGTACCCGCCTTCGTCGATCAGCGGTTTCAGGCGCGCACACTCGGCGTCAATAGCCGCCGGGCCGCGGGCCAGCGCGCGCTTGTCCACGCCGCCCCAGATGCGGAGTTCCCGGCCATACCGACGGCGCACGTCCAGCACGTCCATGCCGCTTTGCACCTCGAACGGATAGAGGAAGTTCAGCCCGGCGTCCATCCATACCGGGATCAGCGGATGAATCTGTCCGTCGCTATCCAGCCCCACGTAGGGCACGCCCCGGCCGCGCAGGTATTCCGTGACCCGGCGGTAGCGCGGCAGCATGTACTTGCGCACCATGTCCGGTGAAATCAGCGGCGCGTGGTTGTAGGCCATGTCCTCCCAGAAGCCAAACGCATCAATATCAATCACGTCCAGGACCTGCGACATGATGGCAATGATGAAGTCCGCGTTGGCATCCATCATCTCCTCGACGAATGCCGGATCGTCGTGGAACATCATGCAGAGGTTCTCGACACCCAGCAGGTTGCGCAACGGGCCGAAGAAGCCGCCCCAGCGGTCGGAGATGATGATGAACGGCACCGGCTGCGCCCGCATCTGCCGCAACTCCTCTTTCCAGTTCGGCCCGATGCGTTGCGCCAGGTCGGTTTGCATGCGGTCCTTCCAGAACCGGCGGAAATCCGCGCGGGTTTGCACCGGAAACTTCAGGAACTGCGGCATGGAGCTCTGCGGGTTGTTCTTCAGCTCCTTCATGAGGATCCCCTCGTGGTTCATGTAGACCACGTGCTCGGCGTCCTCGGAGACGATTTTGTGTTCAAACGCCGGGGTGGGGAAGAACCAGTGGCCGATCCAGACACGCGGATCCATGAGTCCTTCTTCCGGAATACCCTTGGCCGGATCGTAGCCTTCCTTCGTCCAGCGATCGACGGTCTCCGGCCAGCCGCCCCAACTCCAGAACGGCGTGCGGTCCACCGGCTTGTAGGCCATGCAGGCGAGAAAACGTTCGCGAGCGGTCATGGTCATAGCATCACTCCTTGGCATTTCGGTTGACGA
>Ga0268277_1001813_pt1 | contig 13534 bp, 15 predicted proteins | sample saktaG_5_FD_190132 | JGI IMG/M metagenome (GOLD analysis project Ga0268277, IMG submission 190132) | Saline water microbial communities from Sakinaw Lake, British Columbia, Canada - sak_2010_1_5_50m | ecosystem: Environmental > Aquatic > Non-marine Saline and Alkaline > Saline ...
CGACGGTAAGCAGGTTGGAATAGTGTCGCCGCGAGAGGCACTTGATATGGCTGATGAGTTTGGCCTAGACCTCGTCGAAATATCACCAGATGCAAATCCGCCGGTCTGCAAAATACTTGATTTTGGGAAATACAAGTATCAACAGCAGATGAAAGAACGAGAGAATAAGAAAAAACAGCATGTTATCAAACTTAAAGAAGTTCGTTTTCGGCCTCGGATTGGTGAACACGATCTGAACATGAAGGTCGATCATATCCGGGAGTTTATCGGTGACGGATACAAGGTAAAAATCACCCTGATGTTTCGTGGGCGCGAGCTGGCGCATAAGGAAGTCGGAGAGGAACTGATTAAAAAAATCCTCGATACGCTGTCTGACATTTGTGTAGTTGATAAAACGCCTTCCTTTGAAGGGCGTACGATTGTAACGTTTCTGACTGGAAAATAGGAGATAAAAACGAAATGCCAAAAATGAAAACAAGACGATCCGCTGCAAAGCGATTTAAACTTACCGGATCGGGAAAAGTCAAACGGAATAAAGCATATTTTGCTCATATTCTGACCAAAAAATCGTCCAAAAGAAAACGGAGTTTGGGCCAGACCGGTACTGCTGCAGCAGCAGATGAAAAGCGAATTAAGAAAATGATTGTAAGTTAGGAGTTGAATTATGCCAAGAGCAAATAGTTCTGTACCCCACCATAGAAAACACCGTAAGTTGATTAAAATGGCGAAGGGATACCGTGGTTCCCGGAGCAAATTGTTTGTAAATGCCAAAGATGCTATTGAGAAAGCATTGCAGTATGCCTATCGTGATCGGCGTGTGAAAAAACGGACGTTTCGGGGACTTTGGATTGCCCGTATTAACGCAGCCGTGCGCCCATATGATTTGTCCTACAGCAAGTTTATTCACAGTTTAAAGATCAAAGGTGTCAACCTCGATCGAAAAGCACTGGCCGATATCGCTGTAAAAGATCCGGAAGGATTTGAAAAACTGGTTGAAATGGCAAAGGCTTAAATCATGGGCCTTCTGGAACGAGTTAACGAGGTCCACGATCAGTTAAATAAGGATCTCTCGAATGTCCAGAACACATTTCAGTCAGTTGAAGACCTGCGTTTAAAGTACCTTGGAAAAAAGGGGATAATACCAGACCTTTTTCGTGATTTTGGAACACTTGATCCAAATGAAAAGCGTGAAGTCGGCAAAGTACTAAATATACTGAAAAAATTGGCTGAAGAGGGTATTCAGAAAATATCTGATAGATTGGTTGATTCTGATTGCCTCAATACCGGATTTGATTACACCTTACCAGGATTTCCGTTTAAGCCGGGACACTTGCATCCGGTGACCCAGACAATGAATCGGATATGTGATATCTTTCGGGAAATGGGATTTGTGACGGAGTTTGGACCGGAAGTCGAAACGGATTTCAATAATTTTCAAGCATTGAATTTTCCGCCGAATCACCCGGCCCGGGACATGCAGGATACTTTTTTTATTGATGACGATATTCTGCTACGGACACACACATCACCGATACAGATACGCACGATGATGAAACAGAAACCCCCAATCAGGATTCTGGCACCCGGTCGGGTCTATCGCAATGAAGCGATCAATCCGCGCAGTTATTGCGTATTTCACCAGGTAGAAGGTCTCTATGTTGATGAAAATGTGACCTTTGCCGAATTGAAAGTGACCATCGAAGTTTTTGCTAAAAAGTTTTTTGGTAAAGATGTGAAATTACGTTTTCGGCCAAGTTATTTTCCGTTTACGGAACCCAGTGCTGAGGTAGACATATCCTGTATCATCTGTGGCGGTACGGGCTGCAGGCTCTGCAAACATACCGGATGGCTTGAAATCATGGGCTGCGGTATGGTTGATCCCAATGTCTTTAAGGCTTGTGATATCGATCCAGAAAAATATACCGGTTATGCGTTTGGAATGGGAACTGAACGCACTACGCTACTGAAGCATGGGATTGATGATATTCGGCTGCTTTATGAAGGCGATATCCGTTTTTTAAAGCAATTTTAATTTCTGACGTGTTGTAAAACACTGAATATATACGGTTAGACTATGATAGTAAATACAAAATGGCTGGAGAAATATACTGATATTCCATACAGTCCGCTGGAGCTGGAAGAAGAACTGACCTTTCTGGGCCTTGAAGCAACAATAAAGAAAAATCCGGTTGACCAGGTTAATGGTGTCATCATTGCAGAAATATTGGAAGTAATTCCCCATCCGAATGCAGACCGTCTTAAAATATGTCATGTGGAAACTGGTTCCGGGACCATGGATGTGGTTTGTGGGGCGCCGAATGTTGAAGTTGGTCAGAAAATCCCGTTAGCAAGAGTTGGGACGGTCTTACCGAACGGTCTGAAATTGAAGCCGGTAAAAATCCGTGGCATCCAATCCGAAGGAATGCTTTGTGCAGAAGATGAACTCGGTTTGTCAGATAATCATGATGGCATAATGGTATTGCCGGTAAATTCACCCACGGGAGTTGAATTAAAAGACTTTCTGGGCGGAAAAGGAAGCAGTATCGATATCGATTTGACGCCGAACCGACCGGATTGCACATCGCACATAGGCGTTGCCCGTGACATTACTCTACTTACTGGGAGAGACTTGCGAATTCCTGAAATCAGGTTCACGGAATCCGATATTCCAACGAGTGATTTCATTTCCGTTGAAATTGAAAATAGTGTTGGTTGTCCCCGCTATGCTGCCCGTATTGTTCAGGGAGTAAAGATCGGTCCGTCACCCCAATGGCTGGTGGATTATCTGAGCAGTGTTGGCTCGAGATCAATCAATAATGTCGTGGATGTTGCCAATTTTGTTTTAATGGAGACTGGCCATCCGCTGCACACCTTTGATTACCGCATGATCAATGGAAAAAAGATTGTAGTACGCAGTGCTAAGGACGGGGAAGAGGTTGTCACGCTTGATGGTGTTCATCGTGAGTTAAAAAACGATGTTCTTCTTATTTGTGATGCCAAACGACCGGTAGCAATTGCCGGTATTATGGGTCTCGAAAATTCCGAGATAAAAGATGATACAACAGATATTCTGATTGAAAGTGCCTACTTTGATCCGGCGACCATTCGAAAAGGTTCCCGCTATCTGGGTCTGCAAACCGATGCATCTTATCGCTTTGAACGGGGTGCTGATCCGGAAGGTGCTATTTACGCATTGAATCGTCTGGCGGATTTGATCGTGGAATTGGCTGGAGGTTCGGTATGTAAGGGTATTGTAGACAATTATATCCGGAAAGTTTATCCGGCTGAAATTACTGTTCGCTATCAGCGGGTAAATTCACTGCTTGGATTGAAAATTGAACCGGACTGGATGGTTGAGAAATTTGTCAAACTGGGTTGTGCGATCGAAACACGCAATGATGATAGTGTTCGTCTGGTTGCACCTTCATGGCGTCCCGATCTCGAACGTGAAGTTGATATGATTGAAGAGGTTGTGCGCATTTATGGAATGCATATTGTGCCAAATGCCCGTGAGATGCGGATCCAGCCAAATTATGAAGAGACTCAGGAATACAGCCAAATTGAGACGCTTCGACAATCCATCGCGAACCTGGGACTATGCGAAGTCTGCAATAATTCGTTGGTCAGTCAACTGTACACCGAATTTGGTTTGCAAAATCTGACTCCGGTACTGATCAAGAATCCACTTGGCAAAGATATGTCTTTTCTGCGAACAACGTTGATTCCGGGACTTTTACAAAACGCCCGGCATAACATTAACCGGCAGAATTCCAATTTACAGTTGTTTGAGATGGGTTTTGTTCAGCACTATGACCGAACCCAGGAAACCCATGCCCGGGAATTCCAGAAATATGCTATTCTGTTGACTGGATTTACAGAAGACAAGTATTGGGGATTTGAACGGCGTACTGCGGATATCTTCGTGTTGAAAGGAATGTTCAGTGCCCTGTTGCAGACGTTTGGAATTGATGCAGTTGATTTTACGCCAGCGACCCACAAACATTATAACCATCTGGTTGAAGTCAAACATCAGGGTAATGTGCTGGCACATTTTGGTCAGGTTGACAAGCAATATTTATCAAAAGAGTGGGATATTGATTTGCCGGTTTATGTTCTTGAGGGCGATGTATCTGCATTGTTGAAATCGGCTGGAAAAACCCGTGTATTTTGTCCGCTACCGGTATTTCCGATTACCCAAAGAGATGTATCAATTCTGGTAAATGAAGAATTGAAAATTGCTGAAATTGAAGCATTAATTTGGAAAAATGGTGGCGAATTTCTAAAAGAATGTCGATTCTATGATCTTTTCAAAGGAAAAAATATTGACAAAGGTCTAAAAAGTATTACATTTAATTTAGTATTTCAGGCAAAGGATAGAACCTTACAAGATGTTGAAATCGATGATACAATGGCAACTATTCACAAAATCCTGAAAAATGAAGCAGGCGCAAAATTAAGGTAAAAAAGCAGGAATGGACTTAGCAAATTTAAATTTACTCGAAGAAAAAATACGAAGCCTTCTTGCCGTGATAACCAAACTACAAGAGGAGAATAGAAAGATAAAAACTGAATTAGATGAGGGGATGTCCCTCGAGAAAATGTTAGATCAAAAAAAGAGGCAACAATTAAGAACCATGATTGAAGGAATGCTTGAGACTTTAGAAAAGTATTAATTCCTTTGATTGCTTTAACCGGATGGTTTATTAACATATAGAAACAAGATGGAAGAGCAAAACGATAGTTTAGTACGCGTTACAATATACGGCCAGGAATATACCGTAAAAGCCAAGGCTGATCCGTCTTATATTGTCAGTGTCGCCAATTTTGTAAATGAAAAAATGGAAGAGGTGGAAAATTCACTGACAACTGTTCAATCGCCTTTGCGCATCGCTATATTAGCTGCGATGAATATAACCGATGAGTTATTCGCCAGTAATAAAGATAAAGAGGAACACAGTCATAAGATTGACGAAAAAACCATGTTTCTGGTCGATCTCATTGAAGAAAAATTGAACGAAGATACCTAATCCATCTTTTGATTTAAATAAATAAAATCAGTTGCCACATTTCCGGTTTAAGTTCTGCAACCAGTACGTGTTGTCTAGTTTTAGAAATTAGGAGAAACTATGTTGGTGTTAAATATCGTAATAGGGTTAATCAGCCTGGGGCTCGGTGCCGGTCTGGCACTGTATTTCTATGTCCAGAGCTTGAAAAAAACAAAATCAACAGTATCTGAACTTGTACAGAATGCCCAAAAAGAGGCTGGTGATATTGTTCGTGAAAGTCGCCTTGAAGCAAAAGATGAAGCGATTCGTATCAAGAATCGGGCTGAGGATGAATCACGCAATAAGATGAGAGATGTACGTGAATTAGAAAAAAAACTGGTCAAACGGGAATTTTATCTGGAACGGAAAATGGAAATCGCTGATAAAAAAGCCGAGGAGCAGGACAAGCGAGATACGGAATTAAGAAAACATCAATCCGCTTTGGATCATAAGGAATCGGAAATTCAGCAAATCATTGAACAACAGACCGAACGGCTCGAACGGATCGCTGGGATGACCCGCAAAGAGGCTCAGGATATTCTGATGGAAAACCTGATGGAAAGCGCAAAATTAGGGATTTCTAAAAAAGTCAAAGAGATGCGGGATACGGCTATTTCCGAAGCGACCAGAGAAGCAAAAAAGATCATTGTTGCTGCGATTCAACGCTCTGCTGCCGATCATACGGCGGAGACAACGGTGTCTGTTGTGAATCTGCCAAATGACAATATGAAAGGTCGTATTATTGGTAGGGAAGGCCGCAATATCAGACATTTTGAATCATTAACCGGGGTTGAAATTATTGTCGATGATACTCCTGAAGCGGTGGTTCTTTCAGGATTCGATCCGGTGCGTCGTGAAGTCGCGCGTCTCGCTCTGGAAAAACTGGTTTTAGACGGGCGCATCCACCCATCACGGATTGAAGAAATGATTAAAAAAGCTACAATTGAAGTTGATGAATCAATTCTGCATGCCGCAGAAGAGGCCATCGATGAAGTTAATTTATCACCATTCCAGCCGGAACTGATGAAAATATTAGGCAAATTGAAATATCGTACCTCTTACGGCCAAAATGTGTTAAAGCATTCTGTTGAAGTTGCCTGGCTTTCAGGATTGATGGCCGCCGAACTGGGCTTGAATGGTGAAATTGCCAAGCGGGCCGGATTATTACATGATATCGGCAAAGCAATTGATCGCAATGTAACCGGTACTCATGCCCTGATCGGTGTTGAGTTGGCAAAGAAATTCAAAGAGAATGAGATCGTTGTAAATGCGATTGGTTCCCATCATGAGGAGATCGAATCGACCCATCCGATTTCCGTGATTGTTGCCGCTGCCGATCAGATCAGCGGTTCCCGACGTGGAGCGCGGGGTGATACGCTTGAGAGTTACATCCAACGTCTGGAGAAACTCGAAGAAATTGCCAACAACTTTGAAGGTGTTTCTAAAACCTATGCCATTCAAGCCGGGCGTGAAGTCCGGGTTATCGTTGAGAACGAAGTGGTAAATGATATAGAAGCAGATAATCTTTCAGATGAAATTGCTACAAAGATTCAAACTGAATTAAATTATCCGGGTCAAATCAAAGTTGTTGTCGTGCGGGAACATCGAAGTATCAGCTATGCCAAATAAACAACCAATGATTATTGACGGGAAAGTGATTTCCGAAAAAGTCCGTGAATCACTAAAACCGGCAATCGTGAGGTTAAAAGAGAAAAATATTATACCCGGTCTAGCGGTTGTAATGGTTGGTGATGATCCGGCATCTCAGACTTATGTCCGTATGAAAGCCAGGGCATTTGAGGCGATGAGTCTTCATTCGGAAACATTTTGTCTTCCCGTTTCAACTTTACAATCCGAACTGGAAATATTAATTGCAAAATTGAACGGAGATTCACGCTTTCATGGTATTCTTGTTCAACTGCCTCTGCCATCGCATTTGAATGAACTTGATGTGATCATGAAAATTAATCCCGACAAAGATGCCGACGGTATTCATCCGGTCAGCCTGGGGAAAATGGTACTTGGTGCCGATGCTCCTCTGTCATGTACGCCGCATGGTATACTGATGCTGTTAAAGTATTCAAATATTGAAACGACAGGTAAACATGCCGTTGTTGTTGGCAGAAGTAATATCGTCGGGAAACCAATTGCCAACCTGTTATTTCAGAAAAGACCGCTCGGTAATGCGACGGTTACGCTCTGCCATTCGAAAACAAAAGATCTTCAATCGATCTGTCAGCAGGCCGATATTCTGATTGCAGCCATTGGACGCACTAATTTCATTGATCGGGATTTTGTGAAGGATGGTGCGGTTGTCATCGATGTGGGGATTAACCGGGTCGAAGATTCAACTGCAAAACGTGGTTATCGACTGGTTGGTGATGTCAATTATGACGATGTGATTGACAAAGTGTCGGCGATTACGCCGGTTCCCGGCGGGGTTGGGCCAATGACTATTTCCATGTTAATTGCCAATACTGTATATTTGGCTGAAAAACTTACTGCAAAAAATTAAAGGAGCAGTGATGAATAACATTAACGCATTGAGACGATCAGAACTCTGCAATGGTCTCAATGATAACGAATTGGAAATGCTGGCGACAATATTTCATTCCAGACAAGTCAACCGGAATGAAATAATCCTGAAAGAGGGTGAACCGTCAAATGATCTTTATATCATTGCCCGTGGTCGAGTAAAAGTAGTGATGACATCCAGCGCAAATCCGGGAGATATGGAAAAAATCGTAACATTAAGAGATAATGAGATTTATGGTGAGTTTGCCCTGCTTGATGGTTCCACACGGTCGGCATCGGTGATCACCGAAGAAGATTCCTTTTTCCTTTATACCGATTATCTCGATTTCCACCGTTTTATGGAAGAAAACGAACATATCGGCTTTATTATCATGAAAAATCTGGCAAAAATACTTACGGCAAAATTGCGCAAAACTAACTTTGAAATGCGCAACGGTGCTCATTAGTAAATGACGATGGATCTTGTTGAATTAATCAAATCGCGACGGTCAATCCGTCAATTCAAGCAAAAAGAAATACCCCAGGATGTCCTGATCAATTGTGTTGATGCAGCGCGTGTTGCTCCGTCAGCAGCCAATCTTCAACCGTTGGAATATATTCTTGTCACGGATAAAAAGCAGTGTGATTTTATATTTCCGCTATTACGTTGGGCAGCATATATCCATCCGAAAGGTGATCCAAAACCCGGTCAGCACCCGACTGCATATCTGATTGTTCTGCTGAATGAGAATCACGGAAAAAAATGGAGATTCCATGATTTGGGCGCTGCTGTTGAAAATTTTATACTGGCGACTTTGTCATATGGAATTGGTAGTTGCTGGTTGGCATCGGTGGATCGTGATTCAATAAGATCGTTTTATAAAATACCGGAAGAATATTCGATTGATTCGGTCATTGCATTGGGTTATTCAGCAGAGGAACCGGTGCTCGAAATATCCGATAAGTCGGTACAATATTGGCATGATTCCGATGATCGCCTGCATGTCCCTAAACGATCAATTGAAAATATTCTCCGGATCAACTCATTTTAAAATAGAAGGAAAAATAAAAATGCATCCAGAACTCCTTCATATCGGACCACTGACCATTTATACCTATGGATTTATGATGGCGACGGCTTTTCTCGTCGGCTATTTAATCCTGAAGAACGAAATAAAAAAAAGGGGTGATGATCCTGAAATTGCCAGCAATATCATTTTTTGGGGAGCCATCGGTGGTATTGTCGGAGCGAAGATATTCTATATGTTTGAGTTCTTTCAGGATTTTCTGCAAGATCCGATGGGAATGATTTTCTCAGGGGCAGGTCTTGTTTTTCATGGTGGTTTAATCGGTGGTACAATTGCGGTTATATTGGTTATTAGACATGCAAAAAAACCCGTAGGAGAATACGCCAATATTATAGGACCGGTTCTTTTAATTGGTCAAGGCATCGGTCGTATCGGCTGTTTCTTTGCCGGATGCTGCCACGGTGCTGCCTGCAATTTACCCTGGGCTATGACTTTTCCCTATGCTTCTCCACCGGCAAATTACCCGGTCCATCCAACTCAATTGTACGAAACAATCATTAATTTTAGTCTTTATTTCGTATTGGTAAAATATGTCAGACCCCGGCTAATTAAACCATGGCAGACGTTTTCTATTTATTTGATGCTGGCCGGACTGGAACGGTTTCTTCTGGAATTCATCCGGGTAAATCCCAGAGTTGCCTGGGGGCTCAGCAGTGCACAGTTTACTTCGATTGGAATATTTTTTGGAGGTCTTGTACTAGCATTTATTGTTTCAAAAAATATTTCTATTCCATTTTCTCAAAACCGAAATCCCAAAAGCAAATAAAAATTAGTTTAATACGTTTAACAGAACGACCATAAACGCGTATAACATTACGTGTATCGTATAAATGTTTTTAATATGATGAGAGGAGAAAAATGAAATTTTCATTTATTCATAAAACATTTCTTATAACAGTTGCATTAATACTGTTTGTTTCAATGAATCATTGTTCAGTTAGCGATGATCAATATATGGATAGATTGTTTGCCGAGTATAATGGAGAAAATGTGCCCGGCGCAGCTGTGATGATTGTTAAAGACGGGGAAATAATCAAAACAAAAACCTATGGAATGGCTGACCTTGAAAAGAAAATTCCCATAAGTCCCAAAAGTAATTTCCGGCTGGCATCGGTATCGAAGCAGTTCACCGCAATGTCAATTATGATTTTAAAGGAACGGGGTAAACTATACTATGATCAGACACTTACCGATATATTTCCGGAATTTCCCGATTATGGAAAGAATATAACCATTGAATTTCTTTTGCAGCATCGTTCGGGAATGATTGACTATGAAGATTTGATACCGGACACTGCGACGATACAGGTGCTGGACCGGGATGTGTTACGAATGATGATGGGAATAGACAGTACCTACTTTGCTCCCGGAGCGAAATTTCGCTATAGTAATTCCGGATATGCGGTTCTGGCAATGATTGTCGAAAAATTATCAGGAAAACGGTACGCGACATTTCTGCATGACGAAATATTTCAACCCTTAGGCATGGAAAACTCCGTTGCATACGAGAATGGAATTTCGACAATTCAAAACCGTGCGTTTGGGTATTTCGTCGAATTTGATTCGGTTGTTTTTTCAGATCAGAGTATTACCAGTGCTGTGCTCGGTGACGGTGGTATCTATACATCTTTAAACGATTTATTTAAATGGGATCAGGCGCTTTATATAGACAAACTAGTATCTCGGAAGAGTCTGCAAAAGGCATTTACACCTATGCTGGAAAATTATGGTTTTGGGTGGCGAATCGATGATTACAAAGGTCATCGTCGGGTGCATCATACTGGTAGTACATGCGGGTTCAGGAATGTGATTCAGCGTTATCCGGAGGATCAATTTACGGTCATCATTCTGACCAACCGCCGGGAACCCGATGTTGCCGTTCTGGCAGATAAACTGACTGATAGATTTTTAATCAAGTAATTCCAGATATAAAAAAAAGGCAGCCGGAAAATTGACTGCCTTTTATGCTTATCCATTTTTCTAGACGATTAATACATATTATCCCGATTATCAATAATCTTGGCGTCGGTTTCCATTTCAGCCAGCCATGAATTGTAATAGTTTGTCTTGGCTCGTTTCAACAGACGATCACGGATCATCTCTTTTTCAACACCGTAGTCCTTTTCGTCAATTTCGCCAGCCGTAAGGCATTTCACGATCACATATTGGTTTCCAACCTGAATTGGTTGTGAAAACTGACCATCCTTGAGCGCCAGAATTGTCCCGGTGACAACATCTGAACGGCTGATGCCTTTTAATGGACGATTAAGCATAACATCTTTATGAATGTCATACTTGATTCCCGAAACAGATTTTGCCATGGATTTGAAATCTCCATCTGATTTCAGATCATTAAAGATCTGATTTGCAATACCTTCCAGACGATTGGTCCGTTTTTTCGTCATTAGGTTTGATTTAACGGATTCGGACGCTTCAGAAAGCGGGCGGTAATATTCCTGATTGACGGCCGATAATTTGAAAATCGAATAACCATTATCAGCGTTAAGCAGTTCGGATACAGTACCCACCGGATTATCTGAAAAAGCAAACTGAACTGCCCGTTTAAAGGAGCCGAAACCGGGGATATAAGAATTGTCTTTATTAATCTTGCCAGTCGATTTGATTTCGATATTGTGACTGTCTGCTGCGGCTTCAAAACCAATATCCGATGCATCAAATGCAAACAGACTTGACTTCGATCGAATATTGTCGAGCGTTTCGGGCCCAAGAGTGATTTTCAGGAGAATATGACGGGCTTTGACCTGAGCCTGACCATTTTGAGTTCGTTTGTCTTCAACCTTGATCAGGTGATAGCCGAATTGGGTTAGTACCGGATCGGAAATCCCACCTTTTTTAAGGGCAAAAGCGGCTTTGGTGAATGGTGCAACCATCTGGTTCTTATCGAACCAACCCAGATCACCACCGCTGTTTTTTCCACTGGGGTCTTCGGTATATTCCGTAGCAATTGTTTCGAATGATTCACCATTATCGATTCGTTTTTTTAAATCCAGAGCAAGTTCATAGCGTGAAAGGGAATCTTCGACAGTCGGGAGTAACTCAAAGTAAACGTAATCCAACTCGCGGGTTTCCTGTACAAAATAGTCTTTACGGTTTTTCTTATAGTAAGATTCGATTTCGGTTTTACTGATATCCACAGAATCTGCAACGACCAAAGAAAAGGGGAAGAAAAGTGTTTCAACAGTGAATGGCACTTTAGTTTTAATGTATTCTTCCTGAATTGCTGCATTGGATACAGCAGGCAGGTTTTCAATTAAATAATGGATTTTCTGGAAGGGCAACAGACCACGAAGATACTGTTCCACACCGAGCCATTCATCGCCTTGAGGATTTGTCAGTGCCTGAATATATTTTTGCCGGTCAAACTGGCCATCGGTCTGAAAGGCTTCCTGATTGATCAGAAATTCCGGTGGGTATTGCATCAGGTATTCGTATATTTCCCAATCAGTCGCCTGTAAACCGAGCCGCTTTATTTCTTCGGAAATCAGGGTTTCACTGATAAATGATTTCCAAACCTGATCGGTAACTCTTTCTACGATGCTTTCGGTAATTTCCTGTCCGTTTTCACGATACTGCTCCAGCTGATTCTGAATAAGTTGAGAATATTGCATTCCGTCAAATTCGTTGCCGTTTACGATGCCGGCTTTGCCCTGTAGTTTCTTTTTGCTGGAAAACAAATCTGTGATATCTGCACCACCGACCAGTCCGCCGATTGTCATACTTAGTACAAACATAACCAGAAGTGACCATAAAATGATATGGGTGTTGTCTCTTAATCGTTTCATCACTGCCATAGCTGTATTCGACCTCCAAATTTCATACTGTTATCCGTCAAATTGACGGGCATTAAATATAACTATATTTCCAAGTTCAGGCAAACGCAAAGTCTGCAAATTAGCAGTATAATGAAAATTAATTTTTTAGATGGTTTTATTGTCAATTTGAACGAAGGTAGTGAAAGAAATAAAAATTGGAAAATTAATGACTGTAATTACTACATTTTCGCGTGCAGCAAGGTCCAATTAGAACTTTCCCCACAGTTTCTCTTCGGGGCGACTTTCAGGAACATACTGATCTTCAATCTTGCCATCGTTCCAGTCTTTAGATACATAAAGGCCGCAAAAACACTTACCGTACTCTTTAACATCAGGTTCACGATAGGTGCAGGGGCAAATGATATCCTTGTCCCAATCCCGATCATTGGATGCCAGGCGGCAAGGACACGACATATAGCCGTACCGCTCTTTATTAATTAACAGGGATTCAAGTAGACGGAATGTATGCTCGGTAAACCGGTTAAAATAATACCCTTTCGGTTCCTGGGTTTTACGCATCAATTGATAGAGCTCATCGGTTGTCATAAGTCTAACGCCTCTCTGTATCGTTCAGGTTTATAACCTTTGATGACGGTGTTGCCAATAATAATCGTCGGAAATGAAACCATGCCAACTTTTTCTTTTATCTCTTTCAATACGGAAAACTTTTCAGATTCTTCAAGAAGATCGACATCGACACAATCGTATTCAATATTCTGATCAGCAAACCAGGCTTTTGCGTTCTGACAATAAATGCATGTGCTGAGAGCATACATTTTGATTTTTTTATTCATAGAAAGTCTCCAATTCAACGAATCAAGAATAACAGAATAAATTATCAATGGCAATAGAATTTCGTAGCCGATCCGATGTATCCAAATCCTAAAATGGTGCAAGGAGTACCAAATTCTTGATTAATCACTGAAATGAACACTCTGATTTGTTTTTGGAATGTTTTGATGAACTATTAAGGTATTCCTACCATTGACCCTTTTTCGATATATCTGTAAATTGAACTACAGTGAAGATAAAGCAGGAAATTAATTTTAATAAA
>Ga0268277_1001815_pt1 | contig 13522 bp, 10 predicted proteins | sample saktaG_5_FD_190132 | JGI IMG/M metagenome (GOLD analysis project Ga0268277, IMG submission 190132) | Saline water microbial communities from Sakinaw Lake, British Columbia, Canada - sak_2010_1_5_50m | ecosystem: Environmental > Aquatic > Non-marine Saline and Alkaline > Saline ...
CGCAATTATTTGAATTTATTAAATATTATGTAACAAAGACTAATAAAAGTCAATTGACAAGAAACATTGATAAAAAACAGAGAAAATTGAAAAATAATTTAAAAATTACTGAACTATCGACAAATTCACCTCGTCGTGCCACTTTCTCTTCTTTGCATTATAAATATACACATGATAGAATATATTACAACTTTTCAATAATCTCAAAAAATTATCAATCTTAATGTTTGTGGATATTTATAGAAATGAAAAATAAACCAATAAATAATCTAAGAAAAGAAAGTTATTCTTTAAAAACTCAAACCTCGGGTGAGGAAATCGCCAACAGCATTACTCACAGTATCGGAGCAGGTTTAAGCATTGCTGCCCTGGTAATTTTAGTAGTTCTTGCCAGCAGACGCGGTGATGCCTGGAGAATAGTAAGTTTCAGTATATATGGAATTACTCTTTTCTTGCTTTATCTAGCTTCCACTCTTTACCATGGTTTTGTAAACCCAAAGATAAAAAATGTTTTCAGAATTCTGGACCATTCAGCAATCTATCTTCTTATTGCAGGAACCTATACACCTGTCACCCTTACGCTTATGAGAGGTGCCTGGGGATGGACTCTTTTTGGGCTTGCCTGGGCAATGGCAATAGGAGGAATTATTATAACTGCACTCCTTTTGGATAAACTGAAAGCTTTATTGGTATTATCTTATGTGGTTATGGGATTACTTGTTGTTATTGCCATAAAACCAATGATACAGATGCTCCCTCGGGGAATGATTATCTGGCTTTTTATCGGAGGAACTTGCTATATTTTAGGAATAATATTTTATTTATGGAAAAAATTGCCTTACCACCATCCCATCTGGCATCTATTTGTTTTAGGTGGAAGCATTTCTCATTTTTTAGGAATATTATTTTATCTCACTTGAAAATTTTTTTCATCAAAAAACTTTGTCAAAGGACCGTCCCCTGACAAAGTTCAAGCGGAGATTTTAATGCTCGATACCTTACCTGCTAGTTCATTAAGTATGCTCTTTACTGTTTTGTCACTGGCTGTTCTTTCCGAATTAATTGAGTTAGCACTAACATCTGCCCTCTATCATTTGTTTTTCTTTGTTCTTTTTATGTCGTATTATCTTCATGAGTAGCGTTATATAATTTAACCAAAGGATAAATGGTAAATTATCCTTTTGCCAGATGGATAGGTTTTCCTAATACCCCTTCTGCTGCTTCGGCAACAGCCTCTGCCAAGGTGGGATGAGCGTGGATAGTATTTACAATCTCAAAAGCGGTAGCCTCCATAGACAGAGCCAGGGTCCCTTCGGCAATCAGGTCACTGGCGTGTGTTCCTAAGATATGCACACCCAAAAGTTCGAAAGTATCCCCATCGGCAATTATCTTTACCATTCCTTCAGTCTCTCCCATACTCAGGGCTTTACCGTTTGCCAAAAAAGGAAATTTGGAGACTTTAATGTTATCGTTTTCTTTTCTGGCTTCCTCTTCAGTTAGCCCTACACTGGCTACCTCGGGCATGGAAAATACACAATTAGGAACAACTTTATAATCCATCAAAACCTCTTTACCGGAGATATTCTCTACCGCTACTATTCCTTCTCGGGAAGCAACATGGGCCAACATTATCTTGCCCACCACATCTCCGACCGCATAGATACCGGGAATATTGGTCCTCATCTTTTCATCTACTTTAATCGCTTTTCCATTTAATTCGATACCCAATCTTTGAACATCTATATTTCCCAGCTCAGGTACCCTACCGGTAGCTAACAGTACTTTTTCGGTCTCTATTATTTTTTCTCCGTCGGTAGTGGAAATCAGAACTTCTAAATTCTGATGGTTCTTCTTTATCTCCTTAACTTTGGAATCAGTAAGAATTTCAATCCCTTTTCCTTTCAGGAGTTGAGTAAGCCTGCGGGTTATCTCTTCATCTATTGGGAGTAAGATCCTGGGGAGCATCTCTACTACGGTGACTTCCACTCCCAAAGCCCTAAAGATACCGGCGAATTCTATACCTACTACTCCTCCTCCGATAATTAACATCCTGGAGGGCAGTTCGCTCAAGGATAGGGCTTCATTACTGGTTATTACTCCGTCGCTGTTTATGCCTGGAATTGGAAGACTCATCACCGAAGAGCCGGTAGCAATTATGATATTTTTGGCCTTTATAACCTCTTTTTGTCCAGCACTATCGGTAATTTCCACTTTCCCTGGCTCAATTATCTGCCCTTCTCCTTTTACTACTCTTACCTGATTGGCTTTCATTAGCTGTCCTACTCCAGAGGACAATCTTTGGGTTATCAGGTCTTTCCGCTTCATTATGGCAGGAAAATCAAAAGAGTAATCTTTAACCTGAATCCCAAATTCTCCAGCCCTTTGTAGATGGTTTAATAGCTCTGCAGTACTTACTAAAGCCTTGGTGGGAATACAACCCCAATTTAAACAGACTCCTCCCAACTTATCCTTTTCCACCAGCAGTGCTTTTAATCCTAAATGGGCTGCTTTTATGGCGGCTACATATCCGCCAGGTCCCCCGCCGATAATTACTACATCAATTTCGCTCATATCTTGTTCTATCCTCCTTACAATAAATTTAAATAGATTGTTAAGTTAAAAACAGGTTAGAGTGGTTTCTAACCTGTTTTTAACTTAAACCTGAATGAATATTTAGCAAAGAACAATCATTATATTTTTCTCATCTATCTCAACTCTATATATTTCATTAAAATTCTTTAATATTCTATCTTGTTCATTTCAACATAGAGAGAAGTAGTCTCACCGGCATATACCCAAATATCTTCTACCCAGGTTCTATATCCATCCATAACTAGAGTAATCTCGTATTCTCTTTCTTTTAATTCCTCTAAGATTTTTGGTTGCGAAGATGAAGTCGCTGTCTTATAAGTTCCATTTACAAATATTTTTGCTCCGCTGACATTGCAGTAAACAGTAATAGAGCCATTATAGTTGATTTCGGGGGCTAAGTAAGCAGAGACCATATAAGTTTGGTTGGTTGTAACCATTATAGTGCTAATCCAATCCTGATAGCCATCTTTGGTGATTAATAATTCGTGATAACCCTGTTTAACATTCTTTATTTCTACCGACTTATTAGCAGAAGTTCTTTTCTGGTAACTTCCATCTAAGCTAATCCTAGCATCACCCTGATTGCAGTAAACAGAAATCGAACCATATACAGGTAAAGGAATTAAATCAGCAGAAACTGTAGTGGTTCGGGAAGGTGATACTGAGACATTGCTACTCCAATCCTGATAACCTGCCATTGCTAGTCTAATATGATGCTGACCTGTGGCGACCCTATCCAAATTTAAGGGGGTTGTTCCCCGTTGAACATTGTCCAGATATACCTTCGCCCCCTGAGGCTGGGAAGTTGCTATAATCCTGCCGTAATTAGCAGGAGGTGGAGTTATTGGCCTTACCATATAACTTAATAGATTACTCGAAACCCAGGTAGTAGGAGGCGCGGATACTATTATGCCCTTAATGATGTTAGTAAAGTTTTTATAATCTTTATTTACCTCCGGCATAAATTCTTTAGAAATTAAATCTTTTTCTCGATTATTTAAAAATATTGGTCTAGTAGCAGCGAATCCCTGAATATATTCAACTCCTGGTTTGGTATGGGGATCAATCGCCCCTTCAATTGTTTTAATCTCCCCCGCTCTTACAAAATTATCCTGTGAATACCGGTTGGGGAAGACAATAAGGACCCTGCCTTCGGCATCATAGCTATAAAGCATTACATAGGAATCCCGAGAAACCTGGAAAAAAATTTTAATCATCTCTCCGGGTGCATAGGTAGCCCCCCGCTCTTTATCTAGCCATAATCTAAGAGAAAAAGGGGGGTGGGGATTGATAATTTGAATGCTTTTCATCTTCTCGGTTTCCTCTGAACTGGGGCTTTGTGCATAACTAACCCCTATAACAGTCAAACAAAGTAACAATACTAAGGTGACGAAAATGCAGGTTAATATTTTTCCTCTCTTTTGAAATAATATACCTTTTGACATTTTTTTATATCCTCCTTTTTTTCGCATATCGTATTGCGTATTGCGTACTTTCAAGATTTAGAATTTTTAAAATCGTTAGTGTAAACTTTAGTGGGGTATTCTAACTTGCTATTAAGTTTTATAACCTGTAATATATGATAAGTAATCAGTAACCTAAAACTTAACAATAATCACTAATTACATATTACTCATCTCTGTTTTTTTATATGCTCTACGCTCTAGGTTAAAATACACGATATTAAATTAGTTTCTACCTACTCATGTATCTACTTATTTTTTATTATAACATAAAATGCAACAGAAGATATCTCACGAAATTAATGAAATATTAAATTACACTTTTAGCTGAACGCTAAAAAACCGAATCAATTCTATAGACTTTGGGATTATTTTTGTAACTAAGTTACTTTCAGTAGGATTAGAAACGGAATTAAAAGGTGATTATAACACTTGAAATATCAATCAGTTTCTTTTATAATTACCTAACATATTTCTATTTTAAAGGTCTTAATCTATCTTTTAGATGATAAACTAAGTCAAATTTATTGAAAAGTGCTTGAAAGTACTGTTTTTTCTAAAAATATTAAAAATAATTTCTAAAAAAGAAGGATTTTTAAAATACTTGTCGTATACTATATAAATAACGGATAATACAAGTAGTAGATACGAAATACTTATATTTTCCCCTATTTTATAGAGTATTCCGTTTTAAAAATGAAAGGAGGTGAAAACAGTGAACAAGAGCGAATTAATCGATATGGTAGCAGGTGACGTTGGTTGTACTAAACGTGAAGCTAAAATAGCTGTCGAAGGTGTTTTTGAAAATATTGCTGGTTGCTTAGCCAAAGGTGACGCCGTCAGATTAGTAGGTTTCGGAACTTTTGGAGTAAGAAAAAGAGCTGCTCGAACAGCAAGAAATCCACGTACTGGCGAAAAAATTCAAGTAAAGGCTATTAATGTACCTTTCTTCAAAGCAGGTAAGGAATTAAAAGAGAAAGTAAAATAAAAATATTTTTTAATTTTATTATCAAATTTGATAATAAATAGGCCTATCAGGCTTTAAAAAATTACCTGAATAGGCCTATTTATTTTATATAATAACTATTTCTTTTCTTCTATATGCACTCCCTGAATGTTCACATTTATCCCGGTAACTTTTAATCCGGTCTTAGCCTCTAATTCTTCTTTTACCTTTTTCTGAATCTCTTTAGCCACATCAATTATTATGGAACCATAGTCTAAAATAACTGAAATAGTGGTAGAGGTTTCTTTGTTTTCTCTAAGGTCAACATTTATCCCTTTTTCTAATTCTTTTGTCCCCAACAAAGTTCCTATTCCGCCTTTGGCACGAGTAGCTAATCCGGCTACCCCGGGTATTCCGATTACTGTTCTGCTGATTATGGTCGCTATTACCTCAGGTACAATATTAACTTCTCCCAAAATTTCTTTAGCCTGAACTTTTTCTTCTTCCTTTTCTTCCTTCTTTATTTCCTCAAGTATTTTCTCAGTTTTTTGGGCAGGCACATTCTCTATTTTCTCTTTTTTCTCATTTTTTTTATCCATACTAATCTTAATTTCCCCCCCTTTATTCTATTTTTATAATCTTCTTATTTTGTTAAACCACTTTAGCTATGAATTATGAATTACTTTCTAAATCAATCTTGTATTTTTAATAACTTCTAAATTCTTCCTATCACTTTTTATCTGGAGTGATACTGATAATATAATTTTTTATGCGGGTTTGACTAAAAATTTAATAGCGGTCCTCTCTTCTCCATCAATTTCAATATCTACAAAAGCTGGTATGCAAATTAAGTCAATACCGCTGCTTGCAGTAAAGCCCCGAGCAATAGCGATCGCTTTAACTGCTTGATTTACTGCTCCTGCTCCAATAGCTTGTAATTCTGCTTTCCCTTCTTCCCGTATTACTCCTGCTAAGGCACCGGCCACTGCTTTAGGGCTCGACTTAGATGAGACCTTTAATAGCTCCATTTCTTCTCCTCCTTATATACTATTAAATGCTTTATAAATATCTACAATTACTAATCCATGTATGCTATTTTGTCTATTTTGTTTCTTGCCTTTGTTTACATTTTTCCGTCTGGGGATAACCTATTTATTTAATCACCTCCATTTACAATATTCGAAATATATTAAATATTGACTAGGTTAATTATAACACATTTAGCCCGTGTTAATTATTTTTTGTTATTGATTTTACCTGCTGGTAAGCTTTATCTGTAATATCAGGTGACAAATAAGGTAAAAGTGCATCATTATGAAAAAGGGGGTCAACCTCTTCCTCTAGATTAAAATAGGATTTGGCTTCATCCCAGACCTTTGTACCCGGAATAGCCGAAAACTTAGCTAAACACGGATGGGCACCGCAATCTATCACAAAATAAATAGAATCAATAATTTCCTGTATTTTCTGTCCGGGTATCCCGATTAAAAGATAAGCCCCGATCTGGGAAGATTTAAATCCTGCTTCCAAAAGACAATTCACTGCTTTCTTAAATTCAAGATTAGTTACCTTCCCTCCTGTCTCTAGCTGGACCCGGGAATCTACCGTTTCAAATCCTAATCTGATGGTCTCTACCCCTGCCTGGTGCATCTTAACAGCTATTTTTTTATTTATCATTCGGGTATGAATACCATTAGGAGTATGAAGTCTAACCTCTAATTTTTTATTGACTAATTCCTCTAAAATAAGAAGAAAATTATCTTCTGAATTTATCAATAAGGCATCATCGTAAAAGATAAAATCTTTTACTCCTCTCCTTTTATTCCAATACTCTATTTCTTTGACTACTTCTTCAGGGTTTCTAAATTTCAGCTTGGGATTTATTTTAAAAGAAGCACAATAGCTGCAGCGATAAGGGCAACCCCGAGAAGATAAAATACAGATATAATCAAGATTTGGGTAGAGGTTCCAAGCCGGATAAGGCAGGAAATCTAACCCTTTCTCGTATTTTGAATAATCATTTTTATTCCCGCTAAGCTGTTCTAATATTAGTAATAAATCTCCTATATTATTCCCTTTTACTATGTAATCAGCCCCGGACAATTTAGAAGCATGCTCAAAACATAAAGTAGCATAGACACCTCCCAGAATTATAGGAATGCCGGGAAAAATTTCTTTGATTATCTCTATCGCTCTGAACACCCCGGGATACCAATAGGTCATAATAGAAGTAACCAACACTGCCTGGGGTAAAAGCAGATTTTCTAATTTATTCAGAAAAATTTCTTCGGTAATCCCATACCTGTTATATCTGCGAGGTATATCTTTTAAAACTGCGGGTTTTTTAATCAGTTCTTTATAAAAAGAACCTCGGCCAAATTCATCTTTTTTAGGAAATTCTCTACTCTGTAATTTTATAATCTCCTGATTATAACGATCCATACAGTCTATATAACTAATCTCGTAACCCTGCTCTCTCAAGATACTGGCAATATATAATAGCCCTAAGGGTTTAGACCAGAAATCATAAGCGGTAAAATCATAAATCCAGGGATTAATCAACAACAAATTAAATTTTTTTTTCATCGATTATTCAGTTCTTTTACTTCTAATTTCAATTTTTCATAACAAAATCTATTCTCCAGCAGTTAAATTAATACAATCTCTACAAAACTATAAATAGTTTCAAGTCGTGGATAATTAGACTATCACCTTAAAAAGGTCCCACCATAAAAAAATTCTTTTCCGTAAGAAAAATATCGTTTACATACACTCTTACTTTCCATTCTCCGGGCAACTGAGAAGCATAATTACCTTTAATATTTATCCAGTACCAGGTGCGGTAATTCGTATAGCTGCCGGCCTCCATCTCCACTTCGCCCTGACGATATAATTTCCCCTGTGGAGCAATCCATTCCCATCTGAGTACAAAATTTTCTGGAGAATTATAGGAAAATCTGAGCCAAGTAACTACTTTCTCATCCTGGGGAAAGAAAAAATTGGTCTGTCGGAGTGGGTTATTTTCTAGAATATCTTTACAAAAAACAATCTTTTGAAGATATTCTGAATCCTTAGCTACCTCCTGCGCCATAGTTGCTCCGGAAAAAATCATTAAAAATATTAAAAATATCAATGCAAACAACCACAATTTAATCCCAGGTATATTTTTTTTCTTTAACATCGAAATTATCTACCTCCTTTTTTTATTCGTATCGCGTATAAAATTAGTTAGCTGGTTTACTAGTTAATTGGTTTATATTAATTCATTAACTAACTAACCAGGTAACCGACTAACTAGTTAACTAAATAGTTATTCTCCACTCTTGCCCCGAATTCCTGCAAACTTTTCAAAAAATATTATTTATTTTTATAAAACAAAAAAGGTAACGGCTTATCTTTACTAAAACCATTACCTTTTTCTTACGAAATTTTTTATATCTTATCCACAAGTCGAGCAAGAACCAGATGAGCACGAGCTGCAGGAACTGGAACTTGAACTCACCGAGGATGAGGACTTTCCGGTGTTGAATCCACAGCCATTAAAAATCCTGTTGATATTTTTGCTCTTACACTTTACACAGGATATCTTGCCTTCTTCCATTTCTTTAATAGTTGCCCTAACTTCAAAACTTTCGTGACATTCCCGGCATTCAAAATCATAGTTTGGCATCTTAATTTTCCCTTCATTTTCATACTATTTTTGTCAACTTTATTTTCTATTATTATTTATACTCCAAACTATCCTTTCTGTCAAGAAAAAAACTATAAAATTTCTGTAAAGTTTGCCTATAAAAACCTGCCAGAGAACCGTCCCCTGGTAGGTTTTTATCTTATGGATGTTCCTTTTATCATCTCCAGTATCCAGGGCTGGGCTTGATTATATTTATCTGCAGGAACGGTTATAATTATCATAAAGGGTGTACCGGGATAAGTAACTACTACGGTAGCATAATTTATATTATCCTGAGGATTAACCTTAGAATAAAGCTCGACTAAGGCCTGTCTGTTTCCGGCTTGAAGCTGACTTTGACCATGAAACTGATGATTGGGTTTAATTTGAGCTACCATACCCTGGACATACTGTTCTCCCAGAGTATACATCATCACAATTCCGGCTCCATCAGGAGTATTTAAGATTACTCCCATTTCAGTAGTCTGAGCTGTAGTGCTTCCGGTAGGAATAGGGATACTAAAGCGACCCTGGGGATCTGTATATATATTCATTTCAGCAGTCACCGGAGGTTGAACTGGTGTGGTCGGAATAGTCGGTGTGGGTGTCGGTACTACTGGTTGTACTGGAGGAACTGGTGTTGTCTGAGTGGGAGTAGGGATTGATGGAACTACTGGTTGAGGGGTAGTAGGCTGAACTGCTACTGGTGCCCCACCTTGCACTTTAAAACTCGTTACCGCCTGAGCAAAACCCGGTTCTACTTGAGCAAAATAATCAGGTAAAACATCTAAAAGTATAGTATAGGCAGAGTTGCCACTTATAAACATATATGCTTCAGCTTGTAAAGTTAATCCTGTTTGAGGGCTGAAGGTAAAATTCTTCTTTATTGCGGGTAAACCAAAAATACTTGTCGGAAGTTGAGTCCCGGATGTATAGCCAGGAAGTTGTTTAAAACCATTTTCTTCCGCCGCTGCTACATATTGCTCTATACTCGCACCAAAGGGTAACTCTTCAATCATAACGATTAATTCCCCAACAGTCCCTTGTTGCACTGCATAAACAAAATAAGCTGCTTGAGCTGAATCATAAGGAACATCAGTTCTCCACCCGGCAGGCAGATTAAAGGAAAAACGACCCTGAGGATCAGAATAGAGACTCCCCTGACCATAAACTATCCCCACACTTAACATAAAAGCAATTAAAATTATTCCCATAATAAGTTTATATTTTATTCCCATTACTTTTTTCTCCTTTCTATTTTTTCATTTTATGAAATTAGTATTTTAAAAATATTTTTTAAATTAATCTTCTTCACTCTACCCTCTCCATCCATGAACGGAACGAAAAAATAACTTAATTAAATATTTACTATCTATAATCACCAATCAGGATAAATCCAGCCCAAGTAACGGGGAGACCATATTCTTCCGCTAATTCTCTTTGAGCACGACCAAGAGCTTCTACTTTACTCATCCCTTCTTGTTTCCAATATTTGAAAAAATTAATAAATAATTCCATAGTTGGTCGGTCATATACACTCCATAAACTGGCTATAACTGTAGGAGCCCCAGCATAAAGGAACGACCTTACCAAACCTACCAACCCTTCTGCTTCGCTCAACTTACCCAATCCGGTCTCACAGGCTCCCAAGGCTACTAGATTGGCTTTTAAATTTAAAGAAAACACCTCATAAGCCCTAACTTCCCCATCATTTTGCTCATCCTTAGCTAAACAAATTACACTAAAAAGAGGTCTCTGGTCATCAGCCAGGCCATGGGTAGAGAGATGAATTACATCAAAATTGGAACAAATTTCTTTAAATTTTGTCTCATTAGCTTCTTTATCGATAAAAACATCATTATAAGGGAAACTTCGAGCCACAATTTTAACTTCCTCTGCACTCAAGGGTAAGGAAGGTAGGTCTGTTCCTTCAAAAGAGGGGTTACCAAAACCGAGATAACTCTCCTGATTTCCTCTATTTTTCCCCAAACAATAGGAGTAGACACTGGCGGAAGGTATATAAAATAAGTTATACCGGTTAACCAAAAATCCCTCTTCTCCCCTTAAGGCCTGAAAAGGCAGGTAAAAAAGACCGCGATGGGGAATTACCCCTATGGTAGTCTTTTCCCCTATTAAAGCCTTTATTGGGGCAAAGAGTATTCGGTAAAGTTCCTCACAAATCTTCTGATAGTCACAGTCCTCTTCGGTAGTGGTAAAAACCTTCCGAGCCTCTTCAATTTTCTTGTTAAGATTAATGTCTTTTATACTTATCTCTTTAGTCTTTATTCCCTCCTGCTCTACGACCCATACTAAAATCCTATCTCCAGTAATATAATAATCTAATAGAACAATTTCTTTATCTAAAACTCCTCTTACCTTATCTAAAGTAAGAGGATTAATAGTAACTAAAGAAGCTACCTCGGGAGAATAGTAATTTAAATCTTCTTTTACCTGGAAATAGCTTTGTTGAAGTTTTTTTAGAATCTTCTGTAATTCCTCTAAATAAGCAGTGTTTTGTTCTTCAGCCGGTTTAGCTCTCTCCTGACGTTCCTTCTCCTGAAGAGAGGCAATCCTTGTTTCTAAATCTTGAAGATGATTAACCATCTCTTCGTCTTCATCTTTCACCTTAAGCATTGTTCCACCCAGGATATCTAAAAAACTACGTGCTCTTGCTCTTTCGGTATAATTGAAAGCCTCTTCAAACCGGCCTAAATCCCAGAGGACCTCTACTGTCAAATCATAAGCCAAGAGTTTATTCTCAAAAAAACCTCTCTTCATTTCGGTAGAGGTAAGTTTTTCTCGTAATCCTTCTAAAATATCTATAGCCTCTTTAAAGTAAGCAAGAGATTCTTCTCTTTTTCCTTGTTCCAATAAAATTCGACCTAAACCAGTCTGACAATACCAAATCATATGGGAATAATTTAATTTTTGGGCTAATTCTAAGCCTTTCCTAAAATATTCTTCCGACTTGGTCACATCCTTCATATCCAGGTAGATAGTCCCTAAATTACCATAATCCAAAGCCAGATCAAAAGGCATATTTAATTCTTGGTGAATCCTTAAGGCCTCTAACTGGCTTTCTAAAGCAAGTTCTAAATTGCCCAGATGTTGGTTTAAAGAGGCAAAATTATTCATTAAGGCTGCAATCCGAGGCTGAATATTTAATTCTTCATAGATTTTAATTGCCTCGGTGTAAGCAGCAAGCGCATCCTTATACCGCTCCTCATTATTATAGACTACTCCCAAATTCATCCAGGCATCAGCGATAGATAGAGGGTAATTTAAAGTGGTAGCTAATCTAAGAACCCGGGTAATATAATTTTCTGCCTTTTTTAGGTCATTGGTCTGTAAATAAAGGTTGCCCAGATTAGTGTATACCCCTATATCTCCGGGCATATCATATAACTGAAGAAGGTCTTCTGCTTTCTCTAAGACCTTCTTGGCATTTTGAAAATCTCCTTTATCTAAGTAAATAATCCCCATATTATTAAGCACCCAAGCCTCCTGGTAACCCAGATCCATCTCTCGGGCTAATCTCTGTCCATCTATTAGATATTGAAGAGCTTGATTAGAATCTCCCCAGATTTCGTGATAAAGGCGGGCTAAAGAAAGTTTGACCGCAAATTCTCCACACTTAAAACCGGCCTCTAAACTTACCTGTAAAGAGGACTCACAAATTTGCTGGGCTTTTTGGTAATTTCCTTTTTCTACATATACATAAGCCAAATTATTTAAAGATAACGCGGTTATTTCCACATTTTCGACTTGAGCAGCAAGATTACAGGAATCTAAGAAATATTTTTCTGCTTTTTCTAAGTCTCCCTGATAAAAATATATTATTCCAAAGCTTAAAAAGGAAGAGGCTTTCCCAGAAATATCCTGAAGTTGTTCGGCTAATTGGTAGGCAAGTTGAGCATATTCTTCTGATTTATTCAAGTCCTGGTAACTTTGATATATACCGGCAAGAGTAATATAGACTCTCATAATACCCTGATTATCTTGCAAGTCTTCATATTTTTCTAAGGCCTGAAGGAGTACCTGACGGGCATCATCATCCTTCCCTTGACGATACCAGGCTCTCCCCTGATAATAAAGGCTTTCTGCAAGTAAATCATCTTTACCTTGAGAGATCGCCAGGGCTTTTAAAATATTCATCTCTTCGACTAAACGGGAATATTGACCGGTAAGATAAATTTGGTCAACTCTGCTCTGGATATAATCGGTTACTTTCTTCTGTTGGTCAAAAGAGAGAGCTGAAATGTCGAAGGTGTAATGTAAAAAGTCTTTTTTCTCTGTCTCTTTTTCTACCCACGAAGAAGGCTCAAATTCAATCACCGGCAGATTAATAATCGTTCCATCATTCAGAGTTATATCTAGTTCCTGAGCGAAGGAAGAAAATAAAAATATTCCCGTTAAAATTACCACTATCCATAAAATTACCAAACAATAACTTTTCTTTTTTATCAATTTACCCTCCCTTTTTAAGTTTTTATTCAGGGAAATAATTATACCTTCTTTTGATTTTATTGCATTCCTATACCTAAGCTCTTTTTATAAGAAATAATCATTCGATTAAAATATTTCTGTTCTTTCTCCACAAATACTCCCTCTGATGCCTGGGTTATTGCTGCAAATCCCATCGATTGAGCCCCAAAAACACCGGTATATAAAGCCATGGTTTCTATGCTAAAGGAAAAACGGCTGCCTTGATAAGTTCCTCGGAGATATACCTTCCCATTGGTAAGTTCTATTGCTCCACTTATACCACCGGGAGAAGGTACTATTTTAAATTCCTGATTTACTATAGATAAATCGGGAACTTGTTGTTGTAAGAGATAAGCGACCTGTTGA
>Ga0268277_1001826_pt1 | contig 13450 bp, 11 predicted proteins | sample saktaG_5_FD_190132 | JGI IMG/M metagenome (GOLD analysis project Ga0268277, IMG submission 190132) | Saline water microbial communities from Sakinaw Lake, British Columbia, Canada - sak_2010_1_5_50m | ecosystem: Environmental > Aquatic > Non-marine Saline and Alkaline > Saline ...
GCTATAGGCTGAAAGGCAGTAAGGCTATGAGGTTGAAAATGAACAGGTTACAGATTTATTCGCACGCACCCAATGGTGAACAGATCCCGTTTGCATAACCGATTGCCTCCCAATCCTTACAGCCTCACAGTCTCACAGTCTTCTGCCCTTTTTAGGATAATGCTGGTTTGTGCTGGTTGTTTTCGGTATAATGTACGGCATGAAGATCAGTCTACCCAAAATTATTCAAGGCGGCATGGGTGTCGGCGTATCCAATTGGCATCTTGCGCAGACCGTCTCAAAGCTCGGGCAACTTGGGGTTGTGTCGGGCACCGCGCTCGATATCGTATTGGCGCGCCGGCTTCAGAATGGCGATCCCGGCGGTCATGTGCGGCGCGCCCTGAGCCATTTCACGTTGCCCCAGATGGCGCAGCGGGTGCTGGACACGCTGTTCGTGCCGAGCGGCATCAAGCCGGGCGAGCCCTACAAGGTGCTGGGCATGCATGGCATCAAGGGAAATCGCGAGCATGATGAGTTATGCATCGTCTCGAATTTCGTGGAGGTCTTCCTGGCGCGCGAAGGACACGCCAATCCGGTCGGCATCAATTATCTCGAAAAGATCCAACTGCCGCATCTGCCCTCGCTTTACGGCGCGATGCTGGCAGGCGTGGCGGTGGTGATTGTCGGGGCGGGCATTGCCGTGGAGATGCCGGGCGTGTTGGATGTGCTGGCGCAGCATCAACCCGCGACCTATCCCATTCGCGTGCACGGCGCACGGCCCGATACGGAAGCCACGGCCATGTTCGATCCGGCCGTTTACCACGAAACGGGTGTGACGCTGGTGTCCCTCAACCGACCCGACTTTCTGCCGATCATTTCGTCCGACGCGCTCGCCTCGATATTTCTGCGCAAGGCCAACGGCCGTGTCGACGGGTTCATTGTCGAGGGGCCCTGCGCGGGCGGGCACAATGCGCCGCCGCGAGGGGTGTTGCATCTCTCCCAGGACGGCCAGCCGATTTACGGTCCCCGCGACGTCGTCAATCTGGAACCGATGCGCAAGCTAGGCCTGCCGTTCTGGCTGGGTGGATCGTACGATTCGCCCGAGCAACTCAAGGCGGCGCTAGCTGCAGGTGCCGCCGGGATCCAGGTCGGCACCGCTTTTGCGTTGTGCACGCAATCGGGGTTGATGCCCGAGGTGCGTCTGCAACTGGTGGCCAAGGCGCTGTCCGGCGAGGCGCGTACGTTCACCGATCCGGTGGCCTCGCCGACGGGTTTTCCCTTCAAAGTCGCGCAGTTGGAAGAGACGCTTTCCGATCAGGCGGTGTACCTCAAGCGCCGGCGGGTCTGCGATCTGGGCTATCTGCGCGAGCTGTACCGGCGGGAGGATGGCGCCGTGGGATACCGCTGCCCCGCCGAGCCGGAGGCGCATTTCCTGGCCAAGGGCGGGAAGGTCGAGGAGCTTGCCGGGCGCAAATGCGTGTGCAACGCGCTGCTGGCCAACATCGGGTTGGCCCAGCGGCTCCCCGCAGGGATCGAGCCACGCCTGCTGACACTGGGCGATTCGTTCTGCAACGTCGGCCGGTTCTGTGCGGCCGGAAGCCTCGACTTCAGCGCGGCAGACGTGATTCGCGTGCTGCTGGGCTGATGTCGTCATTTTTTGGGGACGGTTTCCCTCTCCCTCGCATCCTGCATGATGGCGGTCCCGGCGGTGCGGTTTGTGGGGAAGGGCAGCCAGAGAAGAACGGCCAGGGGAGGACTTGGCATACATGGCGCGATACGATTTTTCCGGAAAAGTGGCGGTTGTGACCGGTGGCGCACAGGGAATCGGCAGCGGTATCGTGCGCAAGTTCGTCGATGACGGCATGTCGGTCGTGGTCGGGGATATCGATGGCGCGGCGTTGGACGAGGCGTCGGCGGTGTTTGCCGCGTCGGGACGCTGGCACGGCATCCGGACAGACGTGGCATGCGAGGCGGAGGTGCGGGCGTTGCTGGCGGCGGCCGTCGCCCGATTTGGCCGGATTGACGCGCTGGTCAATAACGCCGGTATCGGCGGCGCGCGCGCCCCGCTTGAGGAGACGACGCATGCGGCGTGGGAGCGGGTGATCGCCGTGAATCTCACCGGGGCGTTCCTCTGTGCGCGCGAAGCGGCGCCGGCACTGCGCCGAACCGGCGGCGCAATCGTCAATATCGCGTCAACGCGCGCCCTGCAGTCCGAACCCGACACGTTCGCCTACTCCGCCAGCAAGGGGGGAATCGTGGCCCTGACGCACGCGCTGGCGGTGAGCTTGGGTCCGGCCGTGCGGGTCAACGCGATCTGCCCCGGCTGGATCGAGGTGGGCGATTACCGCAAGCTGTCGGAACACCGCCCGGTCGCACACCGCCCGGCCGATCGTGCGCAACACCCGGTCGGACGTGTCGGCACCCCGGCCGACATCGCCGAACTGGCCGCCTACCTGATCGCGCCGGAGTCGGGCTTTGTCACCGGACAGGCTTTTGCCGTCGATGGCGGCATGACCGTCAAGATGATTTATGAGCCGGACTGATTGAAAGGAGCTATTCTTTGCGAGTTGCCATAGCCTATCCGCCGCTGGACTCCGCGAAAGGGGTGCCGCTGCTCTCTCAGAACCGTCAGTTTCAGTGGTTCAACCGGCCAACCTTCATCTATCCCGTCGTGCCGGCGACGGCCGCGACGATGGCCCGCGATGCGGGTCACGAAGTCGCCTGGCTCGACGGCATCGCATCGGGCTGGACGACCGCCGAATTTGACGACCGGCTCGCCGCGTTCAACCCCGACGTCGTCATGATCGAGACCAAGACGCCCGTGATCGGCGCGCATTGCGAAATTCTGAAGCACCTGAAGACTCGCCTCCCCGGGGCGCGTCTCGTTCTGGTCGGCGACCATGTGACCGCACTGCCCCGCGAACCCTTTGAACTGTCGCCGGTGGACTACGTCCTCACCGGAGGCGATTACGATTTTCTCCTTGTCAACCTCCTGAACCATCTGGAATCTGGCGCGCCGCTCGAACCGGGCGTCTGGCATCGCGAGGACGGGACCTTGGTCAGCACGGGGACGTTCCAGTTGGATCACGACCTGAAGCAGACGCCCTGGGTGGACCGTGACCTGACGCAGTGGCGTCTGTATGCGGAGAAAAACGGAAACTTCCGCCGGACGCCCGGCACGTACATCATGTCGGCGCGCGACTGTTGGCACGGCCGCTGTACGTTTTGCTCGTGGACCACCCTCTATCCCACATACCGCAGCCGCGATCCGGTCGACTGCGTCGACGAGATCGAGCATCTCGTGGAGCACTACGGCGTGCGTGAGATCATGGACGATGCCGGGAGCCTCCCGGTGGGCGCGTGGCTGACGGTCTTTTGCGTGGAGATGATCCGGCGCGGTTTGAATCGGCGTGTTCGGATCGATTGCAACATGCGTTTCGGTCGTCTGTGTGCTGACGAATTCCAGTTGATGCGTCAGGCCGGCTTCCGGCTCGTGCTATTCGGCGTGGAGTCGGCCAACCAGATGACGCTCGACCGGCTGATCAAGGCGCTCACGGTCGTGGAGATCCAAGAGGGGGCCCGGATGGCCGCGCAAGCCGGCCTGGACGTGCATGTGACCGTGATGTTCGGCTATCCGTGGGAAGGGACCGGGGAGATCGAGAACACCGTGGAGCTCGCCCGCTGGCTGCTCCGTAAGGGGTACGCCTACACCCTGCAGTGTACGATGGTGGTGCCGTATCCCGGCACGCCGCTGTTCCGCGAACTGCAAGAAGCCGGTCAGCTCGTCACACAAGACTGGCCGGACTACGACATGCGCACGGCGGTGATCAAGACACCGGTGCCGGAGGCGGAGATCAAAGCGGCGGTGCGGCGGGTTTACAAGGGTTTCTTACTTCCGGAAACCATCGTGCGGCGCCTGCTGACCACGCGGCATCCGATCGATGATCTCCGCTTTTACTGGCGCGGGTTTCGATCGCTTGTCGGCCATTTGAAGGATTTCAAAAACACCTGAAGCAAAAGGATTGCACACATGTACACAGCGCTGGCAAACGGGGTCAACTGGATTGGACACATTGATTGGGGTGTGCGTGATTTTCATGGTTACCGCACGGAGCGCGGATCGAGTTACAACGCCTACTTGGTGGAGGGCGAACAGGTGGCGCTCATTGACACGGTCAAGGCGCCCTACGCGGCGGAACTTGTTGCGCGGGTGGGGGCGCGGCTGGGAGACCGTCCGCTCAGTTACGTCGTGTGCAACCACGCCGAGCAGGATCATGCGGGCGGGTTGGCCGCGGTCGTGGCGGCCTTTCCCGGCGTGACGGTGGTGTGCAATGCCAAATGCCGCGAGGCGCTGGGTTTGCATGGCGACACGGCGGGCTGGACGTTCCGGGTGGTCAAAGAAGGGGAGACGCTCGATCTGGGAGGACGGCATCTGCAGTGCTTCGACACCCCCATGGTCCACTGGCCCGAGTCGATGGTGACCTATCTGGTCGAGGAGCAGATTCTGTTTTCGATGGACGCGTTCGGTCAGCACTACGCCTCGCCCTGGCGGTTTGATGACGAGGCGCCGCTGGACGTGGTGATGCAGGAGGCCAAGACCTACTATGCCAATATTGTCATGCCGTACGGCCGGCCGGTGACGGCGGCGCTGGCCAAGCTGGGGACGCTGCCGATCAAACAGGTGGCCCCGAGCCATGGCGTGATCTGGCGCAGCCACTTCGCCGGGATCGTCCGGGCCTATCAGGACTGGATGGTGACCCGGGCGACGAAGAAGGTGGTGATTCTCTTCTGTTCGATGTGGAAAAGCACCGAGCAGATGGCCGAAGCGATTGCCGAAGGGGCGCTCGAGGAGCCGGTCACGGTAAAGCTGCTGGATGTCAACACCCTGTCCGACACCGACATTGTCCCCGAAGTCATGGACTGCGCCGCGTTGGCCGTGGGGTCGGCCACGCTCAACATGGGGATCATGCCGCGGCTGGCGGCGACGTTGACCTACTTGCGAGGACTCAAACCGCTCGGCAAGGCAGGCCTCGCCTTCGGCTCCTACGGCTGGGCGGCCAAGGGCGTCGACGAAGTGGTGTCCTACCTGGGTGCCATGCAGGTCGTGTCCCTGCATGCGCCGATCACCAGCCGCTTCCGTCCCGACGCGGCCACGCTGGAACAGTGCCGCGAGGCCGGCCGCCTGCTGGCGAAGCGAGCGCTGACAGCGGAATGACGCATGTTTCTGGTTCATCGTGTGCCGGCCGCGTGGCGGCCGTCAGAAAAGGAGGAACGCATATGAAGACATTACCAGGCAGCCTGCTGGGCATGCTGGTATTCACGGTCTGCGCCGCTTTCGGCGGCGAAAAGACGTTCACCATCGACCCGGTGCATTCGGGTGTTTCCTTTCGCATCCGCCATCTCTACACCACGTTCAACGGACGGTTCAACGCGTTTCCACGCATGCAGTTCAGGGAGATAAGCCGATGATCACCACGTTTTCGCAAGTTTTGGAAAAGACACGTCAGGAATCCGTGCGCACGGTCGCCGTCGCCGTGGCGGAGCAGGAAAGCGTATTAGAATCGGTGCGGGATGCCATGGCAGCCAACATTGTCAAACCGTTGCTCTTCGGCTGTGCCGACAAGATCCGGGAGAAGGGATCCCAATTGGGCCTTGACTGGAGCCAGGCACAGGTTATCGATCAGCCCGATGACCTTTCCGCGGCCGCCGCCGCGGTCAAGGCTGTGCGCGATGGCGAAGCCCATATCCTTATGAAGGGCCATATCCACACCGACGACTTTCTGCGCGCCATCCTGAACAAGGAAAGCGGGTTGCGCACCGGCAGTATCATGAGCCATGTGTTTGTGCTGGAGACCCTGGGCCGCGGCAAACTGACGTTTGTCACCGACGGCGCGATGAACATCGCGCCCGACCTGGTGACCAAGGCTGGCATCATCATGAATGCCGTGTACCTGGCCAACGCGTTCGGCATTGAATCGCCCAAGGTGGGCGTGTTGGCGGCGGTGGAGGTCATCAATCCCGCCATGCCGGCAACCCTCGATGCTGGCGCGCTGCACGCCATGGAGCACCGCCGGCAGTTCCCCAACTGCACCGTCAGCGGCCCTTTTGCCCTCGACAACGCCGTGGATCCGGTGGCCGCAGCCGTCAAAGGCATCACGGGCGAAGTGGCCGGGAATTGCGACATTTTGGTCTGCCCCAGCATCGAAGCAGGCAACATCCTCGCCAAATCCTTTGCCTTCCTGACAGGAGGCCATACGGCTGGCGTCTTGATCGGCGCTTCCGCGCCGGTGGTCCTGACCTCGCGTGCGGATTCCGCCGCCGCCAAACTCTACTCTCTGGCCACCGCCGTGCTCATGTTCAACATGAGCCGCAGCGGACGCCTGAAGATTGGACGCGTTCACTTCTGATCCGCGTTCTCATCGCGATCTCGGCGAATGGTAAAGCCGAGCTGCCGGATTTAGGATCTTTTTTCCCCGGCGTTCAGTGCCTCGAAGCCGGAGATTACTTCAAAAAGTTCCTCGTCGATGCTGCTCTGGCGCAGACGCTGGAATGTCCCGTTTAGATCATCCAGCAGTTCGTCGATGTTTTTGTCGGCGCGCTGCATCGCCGCCAGACGGCTCGCGTTCTCGCTCGCCAGCGATTCTGCGCACGCCCGGAAAAGCGAAACGAAGAGGTATTCGCGGACGAGTGCGCGCAACGTTGTGTCGCCGCCGCCTATGACCTCCGACAGACTCTTTGTCGGCCAATGAAGTTCGGAGAGGTCGCGCCGCCAGGTGTCGTCCAGCGGCAACAGGCGCTGGCTGACGGGCCGGACTGATGCGACCCCTATCTTAAACGGCTCACGTACTCCACCTGCTTACTCGCTCTCTCATGGCTTTCGGACATGACCTCGCATTCATCAATAGAAAATCCCTCGCTAAACCCGGAAGCGCCTCATTTTTTGTTCGCTGTCATGGAATCAGGCAAGGCGTGACTTTCTGCGGTACGTATGCCCGCTTCCACCCCAATGAGCAACGTCAAAAACAATGGCTGCGATGAAGAGCGCCAGCCAACCGCCAGACAACGCATGATTGTTGTTCAGCATGGCCGCCACGTAGGCGAGGGTCGTATACGGCATGAACACGAATCCCAGGATCGGCCACAATCGGGTTTCAAATGCGCGTCCGAACCAGTCGGTCAACAGGAACGCAATGCACATCAAGACACGAGGAACGGCCAAAGCAATAACTACAAGTATGCATCCCATCTGATCTCTCCGTTGTTTGATTGACACCATGGATCATGGGCTACACGACCGTCACTTGGACACTGCTTTCGATGATGCCCATGGCGATGGCATAGCGGGTGAGGCCGGCGGTCTTGTGGATATCGAGTTTTTTCATCAGGTGGCCCCGATACTTCTCGACCGTCTTGATGCTAATGCCGAGGTCAGCCGCGACCTGCTTGTTGGCGGCGCCCTCGGCAATCTGTTGGAGCACCTCCATCTCGCGCGAACTCAGACGGCAGGGTTCGGCCTTGGACAGGCCCCTGCTCTCCAGAGACTCCTGTTGCTGACGCTGGAGTCGTTTGGCGATGGAGGGACTAAAAACTGTTTCGCCCAGGTGTGTCCTGCGGATCGCTCGGGACAGCTCGCGCGACGAGGCGTGTTTAAGCAGAAAGCCCGCCGCGCCGACCGCGATCGCTTGTTCGACATAGGCGTCGTCGCTGTGCGCGGAGAGAATCAGCACACGGATCTCCGGCACGGCCTGACGAATTTGCCGGGTGGCTTCCAACCCGTTGAGCAGGGGCATGGCGATATCCATCAAAACAACCGCAGGGCGCAACGCTTTCGCCAACGCCACCGCCTGGTGCCCCGTCTGCGCTTCGCCGACGATGTCGAGACCGGCCTCGGACTCCAGCAGTTTGCGCAACCCTTCGCGGACGACCTCGTGGTCGTCCGCCAGCAAGATGGAGATGCGTGTTGAATCATTCATGTTTGCGCGCGCTCCTTTGCGCCAGTGCGCAAGCGGACCTGCGCGTTGACAGTTGTGCCCGTGCCCGGCACGGACACGATGCTGAATTTTCCGCCGACCATCTCCATCCGCTCGCGCATGCCGATCAGACCCAGGCGCTTGCCCACGTTGGAATGCGACACGCCCTCCACGTCGAAGGCCTTGCCGTTGTCGGTGATTTGCATCAGCAGGCCGCCCGGCGCCCTCTGAAAACTCAGATCGACCCGGGTCGCTTGCGCATGGCGGGCGACATTGGCCAGCGCTTCCAGAGCGACGCGGTACAGTGCCGTGCGCTTGGGTCCGGTGACGTTATTCACCCCCGCGAACGCGGTCAATCCGACTCGGATGCCCGTTTTGTTGGAGTAGCTCTTCACGTAGGCATGGAGGGCCGAAATCAGTCCCAAATCGTCCAGCATGGCCGGACGCAGGTCGCGGGCGAAACGATGCACGATGTTGACTGCCTTTTCAACCGCCCGTTGCGTCTGGGTGATCTTGGCCTTCAATGTCCTCGAATCGACCGTCGGCGTGCGCGCGAGCGACTCCAAATCAAGATTGATTCCGACCAGGGTCTGCGTGATTTCATCGTGCAGCTCGCGGCTGATCCGTTTACGTTCCTCCTCCTGCGCATGCATGATCTGATGCGTCAGCCGCCGCAACTGTCCATGCATGATGTGCGATTGCTCCAAAAGCTGGCGTTGCTGGCATTCGCTGCCTTTGAGCGACTCCTCCACATCCTGCCGCCGGGCGATTTCCAGGCACAGTTCCTGGTTCGCGCTGGCCATCGCATCCATACGGTATTTCGCTTGTTCGACCTGCTTGATTGCGGTGATGTCCGAAACCGCCACCCGGCACGCATGGCAAGCGGAATCTGTGGGCACGCCGTGCAGATGGGCGCAAAAAAAGGTGCCGCCCACCTTCTCCAGCGTAACCTCGCAAAGCTGCCCCCCGGACTTTGAAAACAGCCGTTTGAGAAAAGCCGTAATAATTGTTCGCTCCGCCTGCACCACAAAACGCGTCAGACGCTGGCCGACAAGTCGGGATCGATTCACGCCCAGCATCGCGGCGCCCGTCAGGTTCGCCTCCAGGATCCGGCCGCGTTCATCGAGCGAGAAATAGCCGACCGGCGCAAAATCGTAAAGATCCGTGTATTTCTCCAGCACGGACTCCGCTTCATTCCGGGCGACCTGCAGCGCCTCGTTCTGGAGTTCCAGCTCAATCTGGTGGACGTGCAATTCGTGAAGCGTTCGCCGGATATCGGCGGCTGATTCATGGCCGTCGGCGCCGACCCGCTTCTTGCCTTGCCGGAGTCGAACTTCGGCACGGCGGCGCAGGTCCTCGTCAGAATGGGAGCGGGTCGGTCCTTTTTGCATGGCGCTATTTTTTTAAAAGAGGGTGATTACACGTTATGGCTTTGCTCGCGTTGTGCGTCGGTCCGTCCGGGTGGGGCGGGCGATTTTTTTCTGCAGACAGGTGTGCCTGGCCCGCAATGTGGCCTCAAGCGTCTTGGACACGGTGATGTCCGAGAAGGTGATCACGACGCCGTCGATCCGGTCGTCCAGCGTGCGGTAGGGCATAATGCGCACGGTAAACCAGCGGCCGTCCTGCGCGCTGATCGTTTTCTCAATCGAGGTTTGTGACTGCAGCACCATTTGCGCATCCGCAGGCAACGTCGCGTAGCGCAGATCCGAAACCAGATCGGTTATGGGCCGTCCCACATCGGTTGGAATGAGTTTGATGATCTTCGCCGTATGGGGGGTGAACCGTCGCACGTTGAGGTCGTTGTCCAGGAAGAGGGTAGCGATTTCGATGCTGTCGAGCAGATTCTTCATGTCGTTGCTGACGCGCGAAAGCTCGTCCACCTTGGATTGCAGCTCGGCGTTAACGGTCTGGAGTTCCTCATTCAGCGATTGCATCTCCTCCTTCGACGTCATGAGTTCTTCATTGCTGGACTGCAGCTCTTCGTTGGTGGACTGCAATTCCTCGTTGGCCGACCGGTATTCCTCCTGTGCGGTTTGCATCTCCTCGTGGATGGTGCGCGCCTCGGCGCGGACTTGCCGGAGTTCATGCTCAAGGTCTGCCGGGCGTGCGCTGCGGGACCGCGCCCTCGCCGGACCCGGTGCCTCCCTGGCTTTTGCGGCCACGTCGGTGAAGACGATCATCACCAAGCCCTGCAACGGTCCGTCTTCATCCAGTCGCTGGACTGTGACGTCCACGCCCTGCTCCACGCCGTTGGCCCTGACAGTCAAGCCGTGAAGCGCCACGGGCGCCTTTTGCCGGAGCGCTTTCTGGAAGGCGGCACTCAGTTCGTAATGCAGCCCTTCGCGGAGCATGGCGAATAGGTTCCAGTTGGCCTTGCCGGCGGCGGGTTCCAGATAGTTGCCGGTTCGCCCGCTGATGTACAATATATCGCCCGTATCGTTGGCGATCACGGACGCCGGCGCGTACCGCTGCAGAATCAGTTGATCCGCCATGGACTGGAAACTGGCCGTCGCCTTCTGCGTCGGACGGGGTTCAGGCCAAAGGGAAAAGCCGGATGTGAAAGAAGAAGGAAACTCAACCGCCTTCGGCGATAAACCCGCCTCCAGGCGTCGGAACAGGCGCGACTTCGCGTTGAGCGATGTGAAAAGCCCGGTGCTATTACCGATGGTCTCAGAGCTGCCCAGAAATAAAATGCCGCCGGGGTTGAGACTGTAATGAAACAGCGGAATCAGCTTCTTCTGTATCGTTGCGGTCAGATAGATCAGCAGGTTGCGGCAGCTCAGGATATCCAGCTTGGTAAAAGGCGCATCCATGATGAGATTCTGCGGCGCGAATATGACCATCTCGCGAATCTCCTTGCTCATCCGGTAGCCGTGTTCCTCTTTTATGAAGAACCGCTTCAGCCGTTCGTCCGACACATCGGCCGCGATAGTGGATGAAAAGAGTCCCTGCCGGGCTATGTCAATGGCATCGGGATCCAGATCGGTACCGAAAATCTGCAGGGCGCAGCTTTCCTGGGGCCGACATTTATCCATCGCCTCTTTGAAGGTTATCGCCAGCGAGTAGACCTCTTCTCCGGTGGAACAGCCGGGCACCCACGCCCGTAGCGACTGTCCGGATGCCCGGTTCGCGAGCAGTTCCGGCAGGGCCTGGTCGCGCAACTGTTGCCAGGCGTCTGGATCGCGGAAAAAGTTCGTCACCCCGATCAGCAGTTCCTTGAAAAGCAGATCCATCTCTTGTGAATTCTCCTCCAGATAACGCACGTAGTCCGTCAATTTGCCGATCTGGTGAAGTCCCATGCGCCGCTCAATCCTCCGGTAGAGCGTATTGCTTTTGTAGAGCGAAAAATCCTGGCCGGTGTGGGCGCGCAGCAAGACGAGCACCTTGCCCAACACGTTTTGCACGTTGTCCCCAATGGCCATTTTCGTTTGGGCGAGCGGCGGCGTGCATTTAAGAAAAGCGATGAGCTTCCCCGGCAGTTCATCCACCGGAGCGACGATATCGGCCAGCCTGGCGTCGATTGCGCTCCGCGGCATGCCGTCGAACTTGGCCGTCGCCGGCTCCTGCACCAGAACCACGCCCATCATTTCCTTGATCGCCCGCACGCCCAGCGTGCCGTCGGCGCCCATTCCGGAGAGGATCACGCCGATGCTGCGCTCCCGTTGATCCTGCGCCAGCGAACGCAGAAAAACATCGATTGGCAGGCGCAACCCGCGGGGCGCGACCGGCGTGGAGGGCTACAGCGGGCGCGGTGATGAGTTTCAATCCACGCGCCCCGCGAGGGGCGCGACCCCGAACGCCGTGCTAGGCACACTGGCCACGTTTGTTTCAATCCACGCGCCCCGCGAGGGGCGCGACGAAACTCGGTCCCCCGGCATATTCCGTCCGATGGTTTCAATCCACGCGCCCCGCGAGGGGCGCGACGGTGGTGGTGGCGGATATTCTGCGGCTGGAGCGTTTCAATCCACGCGCCCCGCGAGGGGCGCGACGAAGTGGCCGAAGAGAAAACCAGCGAAACGCTGTTTCAATCCACGCGCCCCGCGAGGGGCGCGACAACAAAATGATACCCAGCTGAGTTGACATAATGTTTCAATCCACGCGCCCCGCGAGGGGCGCGACACCCAACGCGCCGGACGGCCACGGCGCGAAAACGTTTCAATCCACGCGCCCCGCGAGGGGCGCGACCAAACCGCCCAATTTGAGCCCCCCCGCCGATGCGTTTCAATCCACGCGCCCCGCGAGGGGCGCGACAGCAAAAGGATGTGCGGGCGAGTTGACAGAATGTTTCAATCCACGCGCCCCGCGAGGGGCGCGACCAGGGGATAATCCCCGGAAGGAGAGCCCAGATGTTTCAATCCACGCGCCCCGCGAGGGGCGCGACGCACGCGCGGGCGAGACATCACCATTGTAAACCGTTTCAATCCACGCGCCCCGCGAGGGGCGCGACGGCCGGTCGTGGCGTTCCGGGCCGGGCTGACTGTTTCAATCCACGCGCCCCGCGAGGGGCGCGACCTCAACCCACTGGTCGCGGGCAGCGCGTGATTCGTTTCAATCCACGCGCCCCGCGAGGGGCGCGACCGGTCGGGGGCCGGTCGGGGGCCGGGCTGACTGTTTCAATCCACGCGCCCCGCGAGGGGCGCGACCAACAACGCCGAAAGGCAGAAACGAGGAACAACAGTTTCAATCCACGCGCCCCGCGAGGGGCGCGACAGCAAAAGGACATGCAGCTGAGTTGACATAATGTTTCAATCCACGCGCCCCGCGAGGGGCGCGACTGAATTGCAGGATATGCGGTGATGAGCGGGGGGTTTCAATCCACGCGCCCCGCGAGGGGCGCGACAGCAAAAGGACATGCAGCTGAGTTGACATAATGTTTCAATCCACGCGCCCCGCGAGGGGCGCGACATCGATTCGTGATTCGGGGCTTTGCGCGTTTTGTTTCAATCCACGCGCCCCGCGAGGGGCGCGACCGCCACGACCGGCCACGACCGGCCACGCACATAGGTTTCAATCCACGCGCCCCGCGAGGGGCGCGACAGTTTTGCGCAGAAATTGCCAGTTTTGCACAGGTTTCAATCCACGCGCCCCGCGAGGGGCGCGACAACAAAAGGACATGCAGCTGAGTTGACAGAATGTTTCAATCCACGCGCCCCGCGAGGGGCGCGACATGAATGTTATGCGACGCGACGTTGCCCCAGTGTGTTTCAATCCACGCGCCCCGCGAGGGGCGCGACTTGGGCAAGGGATTACAACAGGGGATAATCCCTGGTTTCAATCCACGCGCCCCGCGAGGGGCGCGACATGAATTGCAGGATATGCGGTGATGAGCGCGGGTTTCAATCCACGCGCCCCGCGAGGGGCGCGACGCGGATTGATGGGGATTATGCAATTTGTAGAGTGTTTCAATCCACGCGCCCCGCGAGGGGCGCGACACGCCACGCACAGGAATCGCCCCACGATGCCAGGTTTCAATCCACGCGCCCCGCGAGGGGCGCGACGCC
>Ga0268277_1001827_pt1 | contig 13428 bp, 18 predicted proteins | sample saktaG_5_FD_190132 | JGI IMG/M metagenome (GOLD analysis project Ga0268277, IMG submission 190132) | Saline water microbial communities from Sakinaw Lake, British Columbia, Canada - sak_2010_1_5_50m | ecosystem: Environmental > Aquatic > Non-marine Saline and Alkaline > Saline ...
CAAGGGCGATTTTACCTGAGCTGTCCGAAGAAGAATTGGAAAAGGCAGCCTCAAAAAAACAGCGGTATTTTCTGGGCTTTTTAAAAAAAGAGGGGGTTAAAGTATACGGGGACGCCGCGTATTTAATAAAGGGCTTAAAAAAGAATAAAATAAAGAGGGCGATTATCTCTTCCAGCAAAAACTGCCCCTCTATCTTGAGGAAAGCCAAAATTAATAAACTCTTTAACGTAATCATTTCGGGAAATGACATCAAAAGGGGAAAGCCCCATCCGGATATCTTTCTTTTGGCCGCCAAAAGAGCGGGTTTAAAAGCAAAGGGGTGCGTAGTCATAGAAGATGCGGTTTTAGGCATCATTGCCGCAAAACGCGCCAAAATGAAAGCCGTGGGCATTGACCGCTATGGCAAGCCGGCACGCTTAAAACAAGCGGATTTGATTGTCAATAATTTAAAAAAACTTACTCTCTCTAGGCTCGAAAGGTTAGTTTCGCGATGAAAAACTTTTATTCTCAGTATATCGACGACGATCTCTGGCTGATACAAGAACTGGAATGGGCAAGACCCCTGCAGAACATCCGTGAATCTCAATTCGCTCTGGGCAATGGCTACTTCGGCACCAAAGGCGCCCTGGAAGAAATTCCTTACGACGCCATGCCGGGCACCTATCTAGCCGGCGTATACGATAAAATGCTCTCCCAGGTTGCAGAACTGGTGAATTTACCCGATGCCTTTAACTTCAGATTCACGGTTAAGGGAGAAAAACTGGATCTGGTAGCCATGGACGTTTTAAAACATAAACGCGTCCTTAATCTAAAAAAAGGGCTCCTCATCCGCCATACCCTATATCAGAACAGCAAGAAATCCCGCTTTGACTATAAGTCATTAAGATTTGTCTCTATGGATAATAAAAATATCGGGGTAATGCAAATCTCTATCACCGCCCTCGATGGACCTTGCGAAATAGATATCAACACCGGTATTGATACCTCCATCTCTAATGCCGGAGTCCTCACTGAAGGAAGAAAAAGGCATTTCCGGGTAAAAGAATTGGGGCAGACTCAAGATGCCGGATACCTGGCTGTCGAGACCCTGGAAAAAAAGCATACCATCATTTATTGGGCCGGTTTTTACTATGAAACCAACGGTAAAAAAGTTTTTGCCCGGGATAATATTTTCAGCCTTAAGCTGAAGAAAAACCATACTATTGCCTTTACGAAGATATTTTATATTAAACATTTTCCCTGTGATAATAATCTATCCAAATATAAGGGGGATACCTTCAAAGAATTCTTAGCGGTATTCCATACTAAATTCCAAGACCTGATTAAAAATCACATACAGGCCTGGAAAAAACTCTGGAAAAAAGCGGATATTCTCATTGAGGGAACCGCCAACCTGCAGCAGAATTTACGCTTTAATATCTACCACATGCTTATCTGCGCGAATAACGATAATGGTTTCTCCAGTATCGGTGCAAGGGCCTTAACCGGCGAAGGATATCGCGGGCACATCTTCTGGGATACGGAAATTTTCCTTTTGCCTTTTTATCTTTTTAATTTTCCTGAAGTAGCAAAGAATATGCTTCTCTATAGATACAAAAGACTGTATCAGGCAAGGCAGCTTGCTAAGAAAGAAGGTTTTAAGGGGGCAAAATTTCCCTGGGAATCAGCCGATACAGGGGAAGAGGAAACTCCGGACTGGGCAAAAGATATCGATGGCAGCATAATAAAGATCCTTACGCATAAATTTGAGCATCACATAACTTCTGATATCAGCTATGCCCTCTATAAATATTATGTAGCTACCGGGGATGAAAAATTTATGCAGGACTTCGGATACGAAATTATGTTTGAAACGGCGAGGTTCTGGGCATCCCGGTCTAGATTTAATAAAAAAACTAAAAAATACGAAATAAACGGGATTATCGGCCCGGATGAATTCCATCTGAATGTAAATAATAACGCTTACACTAATATAATGGCGAAGTGGAACCTGATTACCGCATATAAGTTATTCTATAAAATCAAAAAGGGGTCTTCTTCTTTATGCCTTGACCTGCAAAGAAAATTGAGGCTCACAGACCAAGAGCCAAAAGATTGGAAAAAAATAGCTCCTCTTCTATCGCAAAATATTAATCGCAACCGTATCATCGAGCAATTTGACGGATATTTTAGATTAAAAAAGGCTTCGGCCACTGAAACCGATGAAAACGGAATTCCGATTATATCCCCGAGACTAAAAACCCAGCACCTGGACAAAACCCAGTTTGTAAAACAGGCAGACACCCTGATGCTCATTTATTTATTATCCGATGTTTACTCTTTAAACACAAAAAAAGCAAACTACAATTTTTATATAGAAAGAACTTTGCATAAATCTTCTCTCTCTCCGTCTATCCATTCCATCATTGCCTGCATTTGCTCTGATTTGCAAAGGGCGTATAGCCTTTTTAACGTTTCTTTGCGCATGGATATCAGCAATCTCTTCGCCAACACCAAAGAGGGTATCCACGGCGCCAGTTTAGGCGGAACCTGGCAGGCAGTAATCTTCGGCTTTGCCGGCGTAAGCATCACCAAGGAAAAACCCTGCATAAATCCCGGCATGCCGCGTAGCTGGAAGAAAATGGTTTTTTCTTTGTTCTGGAAGGGCGATATGTTACAATTGGAGTTAACAAATAATACCATCGGGATAAAAGTACTTGCTCGTAAAAAGAAAAGGATACAAATAGGAATCTTTGATAAAATTAATTCTATCAAGACGAATAAAAAGTATATCTTCAAAAGAATTAGACCTGTTTTGGCAGAAGAATATCATTATTAACGATGAAAAAAAATAAATTAAGCATAGCGCAGCTGCACTGGGGCTTTCCTCCTATAGTCGGAGGCGTGGAAACTCACCTTTCTATAATTCTGCCCCAGATGGTTAAGTTTGGACACCGGGTTAGCCTCCTTACCGGGACGGCAGAAGGCGCAAAAGCCAGATATAAATATAAAGGGGTAGATATATACCGTATGCCGATTATGGACCTTAACTGGCTTTATAAAAGAGGGCTGGAAGGCATAGAAGATGAAGTATATAGCGTTTTTTCTTCTTTTTTAGAAAAGAGCCGCGCCGACATAATCCATGTTCATAACATGCATTACTTTAGCAAGGTCCATGCCGAAACTATTTCTGATTTAGCTAAACAAAAAAACATTCCTTTAATCCTCACCGCGCATAATGTCTGGGATGAGCTTTTATTTTTAGAGTTGACCCACAAAATAGAATGGACGCATATAATTGCTGTCAGCCACTTTATAAAAAAAGAAATTATCGGTATCGGCATAGATGATAGAAAAATCACCGTGATTCATCACGGAATAGACCAAAGAAAATTTCATCCCGACATAAACACTGCAAAAATATTTAAAAAATATCCTCAGCTGAAGAATAAAAAAATAGTCTTTCATCCTGCAAGAATTGGTTTGGCCAAAGGCTGCGATACAAGCATTAAAGCTATAAATCTGGTCAAGGAAAGATACCCCGATATTATGCTGGTATTGGCGGGTTCAAAAAATATTATTGATTGGGGCGAGACCCAACAGAAAGATATCGCATATTTGGTACGCCTGATAAAACACTTTAAGCTGGAGAAAAATTGTCTAATTGACGCTTATTCCCTGGAGGAAATGAAAGATCTTTATGCGGCAAGTAGTGTCTGCGTCTATCCTTCTAGCGGCGCTGAGCCTTTTGGTTTGACCATGCTTGAGGCGATGGCCACTGCAAAACCGATGATTATCACCGATTCCGGAGGAATGCCCGAAATTATCAAGGACGGTATAAATGGATATGTTATTCCCGTAAGGGACTTTGAACTTTTAGCGGCAAAAATCAAAAATCTCCTTGGTGATAAAAAATTAAGGGATAGATTGGGTTATACCGGTAGGCAAATACTCGAATCGCAATATACCAAAGAAATGGTTACCAAAAACATACTCTCTGTTTATAAAAAACCCCTGAACGCTTCCCCTTATCTGGTTAAAAAGCATACCAACTAAAGACAAAACGGTCCTCCCTTCCCATTCTCCCAGCAAGTACCCGCGAATAACTTATTTTTCCGTATTCAGTTTGAGTAAAACAGGGATGTATTGTATGGCTTGATAAGACGATTATCAAGAGAATTCGGGAATTAGAGAAGCCTATTCCTCGCGTAATTTGAGCAGCTTAAGTTTTTTGATCCTTATACACATACTCTGGAAGACCTAATAACAAAAATATAAAAATAATCCTTTTTGCTATAATTCAATTAATACTTTTATCGGATATCCGAATTTAGCTTATTATAGAATTCTTTCCAAGGAAAATATTTACCGGGACACTCAGTCTTAGCCCCGGGGACCTGACCATGCCCCATAATATGATCCGTAGGAATTTTGTAATATTTTCTTAAGATGTTTACCAAATAAACTAATGCGGCTATCTGTTTCTGGGAAATTCTTTCTTTACTAAAATTACCTACCAAACAAATTCCTATTCCTTTAAAGTTCATATTCGAAGCCTGACAATGGGCGCCGTCTTCTTGTTTTATCCAGCGTGGTGAAACCTCAATCTGCCCATCCGCCTTACCATTGGTTCCGTTATCTATAACGAAATCATATCCTATGCCCTCCCAGCCCCTGCGCTTATGCAATTCATTAAAATCAAGTGCGTTCCCTTCATCTGTTGCGCTATGGTGAATAATAATATATTTCCATTTATGCGAGCGATACAAAGCAACTACCGGCCTTATAGGCGCTGCCTGCGGGATAAGAAGCCGCTGCCCCATTTCTAATTCTTTAGGTTTCTTTAAATTGTTTGCCCGAATAATATCTTCCATTTTAACATCGTACATCTTGCTTATCCGCCAAAGCGTTTCTCCGGGAGCTACAGCATGGAAAAGATCTTGTCTTAAAATGGGCCCGGTTAACTGTGGATAAATTTCTTGCGTGGGATAAACTGTTGGTTTAATCGGTACCCTTGCGCAGGAACTTAAAATAACCGCTAAACTTATAATTACCCATAAATTAATAAGTTTTTTCATTTTTCTAAATGGTGAAATGTGCTTACTAAGCGTTTATAGAATTAAATTAAGAATTGCCCCTACTGATACTGCCACAATTATCATAATCAAAGCTGACTTTAACATATCTTTTATTCCCAATTCACGGGTCAATACTACAAATGTAGCTATACAAGGGAAATATATTGCCAAAATCGTAGAACCGATTACTAATTGTTTAGTAGTCAAATTAAGCGGCCCAAGCATACCGACGGCAACATCTTTTCTTAAAAAACCAACTATTAAAGCAGAAATAGCTTCTTTGGGAAGCCCCCATAAGCCGGTTAAAACTGGGGCAAAGAGATAAGCAAACAAATCTATAATCTTTAATGTATAAAGTATATTCACAAAAAGCACACCCAAAAGCACTAAAGGCAACGCTTCCTTTAAAAAACCGGATAAACGCATCCAAACTTTCTTAATCACCGCTTGAATCTGAGGCATCCGATAGGGAGGAATTTCCACTAATATCTCCGGGCTCACTCCTTTTAAAACCCTATTTAAAATTAAACCTTTAATTATTAAAAGAAAAAAAAGAACAAAAAATATGAGCGCTACATACTCTCCTCCTCTTTGCCCCACCAATCCCACAATCATGGCAATTTGCGCCATACAGGGAATACCGACTGCCATTAAAGTGGTAGCAATGAATTTTTCGCGCCTTTCTTCTAAAAGCCGCGTGGCTAAGATACCAGGAACTTTACAGCCTAAGCCTAAAATAAAAGGAATTATCGCGTATCCGTGCAGGCCCAAATGGTGCATAAAATTATCTGCTAAAACCGCCAAGCGAGGAAGGTATCCTAAATCCTCTAGTAACCCTAAGATGAGATAAAAACTAAATATGTAAGGCAGCACCATGGCAATAGGAACATAAAGGCCTGTGGTTAAAAGCCCGAAAGACTGTCCAAAATTTATTTTACCTTCTATAAAATTGCCGATAAGAATATGGTGTAAAAAACTTCCCTCAACCAAAAATGCGCTCAATTTCATCAACAAAGGTAACCATAACTTTGTAAACAAGGGCTCAAATATATGCCCAATTAGATTCTCTCCGATAAAGCGAATCACCCAAAAGGAACAATATATAATACCCAAGGCAATCGGCAGCCCTGTAAGCGGCTTAATGCTCAGATCTTCCAATCTTTCTAATAATGTATGATGACGGTGAGTTAATTTTTGAACCTCTTCTACAATTTCGCCTATTTTTTCCCATTTCTGGCTGTCAGAAGAAACAGGTAAATCTTTCTTCTTTGCTTCTTCCAAACGATCGATCAATTCCTTGATACCCTCTCCGCTTAAACCACAAGTAGGAATTACCGGTACTCCTAACTGTTCTTCTAATTTTTTAACATCAATATAGATTCCCCGGTGCTTAGTATCATCCCACATATTCAAAGCTACGATAACCGGGATATCTTTCTCTAATAACTGTAAGGTGAGATGAAGATTTCTCTCTAAATTTGTGGCATCAATAATATTAATCACCAAACCGCCTTCTTTTAACATCTGGCAAGCCACCTCTTCGGCTTTACAGGTCGGCTCTAAAGTATATGTTCCCGGCACATCTATAATCATTGCTGTTTCGTCGCCAAGCTTCATCTTCCCTTGAGTAAACTCAACTGTTGTCCCGGGATAATTAGAAATTATTACTTTGGCTCCGGTAAGCCTGGAGAATATAGCACTCTTACCGACATTAGGGTTTCCAACTAATAATATTTTTTCTATCTTCATCTTTTGACTTCCACTAAAATTCTTCTGGCCATGCCAAAACCAACAGCAATCTGCATATTGTCTACTTCTACTGTCTGTGGCCCACTCCAGAAATGAGAACTTACTTTGGTAATTTTCTTGCCCGGCCTTAACCCTATACTATGGAGCTTTCTCGTCAAACCATGCCCTCTTTGGATTTCCATTACTACACCGGATTCTCCCGGCCACATATGAGTTAAATCTACTACCATTTTTTTAAACCCTGCTTGATTTAAGCTTTTTATTTGCTCTACAAAAAGGACAAATCTTGCCAAATCCCTCCATACCTTTGGCGAACTTGGAATCAGGAAACACCCTGGCAATTATACATAAGGGACAAATATAACAGATAGAACCAATTAATTTCATGAATATCCTCATATTTTCTCCCCTATATAGGTGGTTATATAACCATCTTCATATTCTTTAAAATTAGTCTTCGACTCCCTGAAATTTCCTTCCACAATCCTCTTTAAGTTTATAGGTTTACCCTTATGAACTTCTTTGTTGATTCTATATACTTTATTTACCAAATCTTTTCCTTTTTTATTTAAATCGGAAACGATAACTTTACCCTGGGGTTTTGTTACCCTAACCATCTCCTGCATAACCTTATGAGGACTTTTTACATCGTGAAGAAGGTTAGCTGATATTGTCGTAGAAAAACTTTCATTCATAAATCTTAATTTTTGGGCATCCATAGGTATAAACTTAATTTTACTCAAAACTTTATATCTTGCAGCATAGATCTTAGCTACTTCCTGGGCTTCTTTTGAAATATCAATGGTAGTTACCTTATAACCATATCGTGCTAAAGTATAAGCCATCCTTCCCGGGCCTGTGCCCACATCTAAAATGGGTTCAGAAATACTGCCTGCCCTTTGGAGTACTTTTTTTCTTGCCTCCTCCATATCATAACCGTATTTTTTAAAAAGGAACCTGATTTTTTCATATTGCCTGAATTTCTTATAAATGCTTGTTTCTATTTGCCGAGATTTATAAGCGCCGATTACAATAAATCCGCCTTTAGTGAATCCTTTTTTAGGCTTCTGGATTGAATGTATTTTATCGGGTAATTTATATATAGTTTGATAATAAGAAACCCTGTTAAACCCTGTCGTCTTAAGTAAGCCTACTGTCTCCGGAACGCCGAAGAAATTTGCTTGCTTATAAAATACGCTCTTTTTTCTCTGATAAAACCTTCCTAAAGAACTATTCTTATCTATAATGCCGATGATAATTTTTCCATTTTTCTTTAAGACCCTTCTTGCTTCAGAAAGAACCTTAGCGGGATCTTTGACAAAACAGAGGGTAATTATAATTGCCGCATAATCAAAAGTAGAGTTTTTAAATGGTAATTTCTCCCCCTCGCCCACTCGCACATCTATACCTCTTTTTTGGGCAAATTCCAACATCTTTTTTGAAGGATCAATACCGAATTGAATCTTTAAGGGAACCGCAAATCTGCCTGTGCCTACGCCAATCTCTAAACCTTTGCCTTTCTTAGGTAAAACTCTTTTTATTGCCTCTAATTCCGATAAATAAGCAAATTTATGTTTATCATACCAGGCATCGTATTTTTGATAGTATCGGTCGAAAATATTTTTCATAAATCCAAATCTCCGAACCAGCCGTCATAAAATCTTTTAAGATGCTCGTATTCCTCTTTTGACATAGCATTTTTCCTAACCTCTTTCTCTCTAAAAGAATACCGGTAATTTGCGCAATAACTTCCGATAATATCCTTTGCGTGGGTTATCTTTTTAAACATTTCTTCGCAGCGTTTCTTATCTTTATCCTTGCATCTATCAGGATGGTATTTAAGGGCTAAACTCCTAAAGGCATCCTTAATCTCTTCTATGCTTGCCTCTTCGTCTAATCCTAGCATCTTTCTTGCTTCATCAATCTGTTTAAAATTCATCACAATGCACTCCTATGTTATTAATTAAATGTGCTTTTTAATCGTAGTTTCCAGTTCTGCCTTGGGAAGCGCGCCTAGAATTCTATCCACTACCTTTCCATTTTTAAAGACCGCCAATGTCGGTATGCTCATAATATCGTAGCTGGAAGCTGTCTTAGGTGCCTCATCCACTTGTCCAGAAAACGCATCTTCACCCAATTTCTGCTTTAAAACAACAAATATTTCATTAATGAACCTTGTCTCGTGCATAAAAACCTTTTATATAGTCGCTGCGGTAACATATAAGTACTTAAGCGAACGGGTATCTATATTCTTTACATTGTGCAAAGTATTAGGCGGTATATATAACATCGTCCTATCTTTTAAAATAAAATGTTTGCCTGCAATACTAACTTGTGCCTTACCTTCCAAGACAATTATGATCTCTTCTTTTTTACCTGTGCTATGAATCCCCACAGATTTACCTCTCTTAAGGGTTACAAATCCTGAACATAAGCCTTTTTTCTTACGCGAATTGCCAAATAGGCGCTTGAATTTTCTCGCGCTGTCAAGCGTCTTAATAAAAGACCTGATATTTTTCATAAACTCTTACCCCTAATCTTAATTCCCTGCGCCCTTAATGCGTCGGTTTTCTTCTTAGAGCATTGCATGCATAAAAAGCGCGGTTTGGAATTACTTCTATCATAATTGGAAGCCTTAACCAGCCTCCAGAGGTTCTCTTCTTTCCCGCATTCATCGCATCTTCCTTTATCTTTAAATTGCCAGACCTCGACCGCGTAGCTGGTAAATATAAACCTGTCCACCCAAAAAAATATTGCTCCTCCTATTAAATTAGCTAGAACAGCGGCCCAAACCCCTACCCCTAAATTTTTAACTACCAGCCATAGTATCGGGGTGCTAAGTTGCCACCTTATCAAGTATAATATAAATCTTCTTATCTGTGCCATAATATTTATTTGTCTTTTTAGCCAAAATATTATTTAATTATGGCTCTATTTTTATTTCAGGTAAAACTTTAACCTCACATTTTATAGAATTAGATATGAGGCAATTCTTTTCGGATGCTTCTAATATTCCTTTTATTTTTTCTATATTCGAATTTTGTTTGATGAAAACGAGAGGCTTAACTTTAATCTCAGAAAATATAAGACGACCTTCCGTCCATTCTAAAACCCCTTCTGCCTCGCTTTTATAACTTAGGAACTCAATGCCTTCTTTTTCTGCATAATACAAAAATGTAGTCATAATGCAACTATTAACTGAAGCAACAAACAAATCTTCCGGAGTCCATATACCAACATGACCCTTAAATTCAAGCGGAGTAGCTATTTTAATATCGGGCTTGCCAAAAGATGAAAGTAAACCTTTCTTTTCTGATTGCCATTTAATAGAATTTTTATAGATAAACTTTTTACTTTCAAGCATAATTTCCATTTCCTTCTGTTAAATATGCGGTTTAATTGCCGCTTCAAGCTCGGATTTAGAAACTACTCCTATAACCTTATCTACTACTTCACCATTTTTAAAAATCGCTAATGTAGGTATGCTCATAATTCCATAAGCGGATACGGTCTTTGAGGCCTCATCTACATTAAGTTTACAAACCTTTAGTCTTCCTTTATATTCTTTGGCTATCGCCTCAACTGTGGACGCAACCATATGACAGGGCATACACCACTCTGCCCAGAAGTCTACTAAACAAGGAAGTTCCGATTCTAACACCTCTTTCTTAAAATTTTCATCATTCACTTTGACTTCCATTCTTCATTCTCCTTCCTTAAAATTAACTTGGCTTATTATTTTTCACAAACAAAAGAGGAAAAACTATATCGCTTACACAACAAGGAAGCCAAACTGCTAAGAATAAAAATACAAAAATAGTAACAAATGAAAACCAGCTTAAAACTTCTACCTTTGCCATAATTATATGGAACAAAGATGCCCAGGTGCTTAACAGCACATGGCCGGCATGAGGAAATTTTGTTCTTGGTTTAAAGTAGGCAATAACTATGCCTAAAATAGCCAAAGGATTAACCAACCACCATTTCTCAATGAAACCAAGGTGCATTCCTCTATTAGGCATACCGAGCAGGGATTCAGCCACGTAAGGGATAAGGGAATCGCTAATAGTCGCGATACCCACGGATCCGACATAACCTATTATAATTAAAGCCCAAAAATTACATTTTCCTTTGATACAATTGACGCCTATGCTGGGGCACGTATGAAGTTTATACATTGCCGCGGTAACTAGCGCGCTTAAAAAAACATGTAACGGATGAAGTACGTAAAAAACATTATATGAAACCTTATAAGGCAATTTCAAAGAAAACGCCATAATAGCTATTCCCGTAATCGTGCCAAATATCGTAAAAGGCGCGTGCGCCTTTAATTCTTTTAAAATCTGCCCTGCCATTTTATTAAACCTCTATCTCCTGTCCTGCTTTAATAAGCACGAAATTTCCTTCGTAGTATTTCTTAAAAATATCTTCCGCTACCTCTCCGGAGCAATGCGTAGGCCCGGCTTTTATTATGCCCATTTTCTTAAAATTCTCGGCTACGATCTCTATTACCCTGTTATCTGATTCCATCAGGTGAAATCCGCCTAAGACAAGGTAAATAGGCTCATCGGGAAACTTTGTTTTTACCTTCTCTACCATTTTTAAGATTCCGGGATGGGCGCATCCCGTAATAACGGTAAGGCCATTTTTTGTCTTTAATACAACCGCCTGTTCAGGCATGTATTTGCCGTGATAGGCGCCAGCAATTTCTCCTGTAATAAAGATATTTTGCGAAATCTCGGTAAACTTCTCGGCTTCAATTAATTCGACCTGCGCTTCTTTAACTTTATCTTTAAATTCCTTGCTAAATCCGGGGCAGGAGTACACCTTAAGCTCTTTTTTTTCCTTTAGCATTTCCCATAGGCCTCCCGTATGGTCCCAATGGTCATGAGAAATTACCACTGCTTCAATCTTCGTTATGTCAATCCCCAAAGAGCGCATATTCTTAACTAACCACTCTCCCTTTTCACCGGTATCAAATAAGATTTTATCGCCAACCAAAAATGAAACACCCCAACCGGTACAGAGATTTTTATCCGAAGCGCCTTTATCAAAAATTACTTTTATCCGCATTTTAAAAACCCGCCTTTCACTCTTTTCTAACCTGCCTGCCAATACTCTTAAGTAATTTCGCTATGGTAAGCTGCTTTAATATCCTATTTAATTGAGACTCAATTCCTTTCATTTTCCGCATTAACAAGCATCTATCGGGCTGAGGGCAAATATCTTTTTCCAATAGGCAACCAATGATATCTGTTTTATCCCGAAAAATATTTACTATATCTATAATATGTATTTTGTCCGGCTTAATATTTAACATAAAACCGCCGTTATATCCTTTTAAAGACCTTAGTATCCCATGCTTACTTAAAACCTGCAGAATCCTTCTCAAAAAAGCCCTGCGCATATTTAATCTCTTTACCAGCTCATTTACAGAAACTACCCTGGTGTAATCTTTAGCAAAATAGAGAAGCGACTTGATCGCGTAATGGATATTTTTAGTGACTAATTTCATTCTTATTAAGCTTCATCTTTTACATATGCCATCACCTGAGCAAGGCGGAGTATCGCATCTTTCTGTTCTACCGCAGCAGGTTTTACCTCCCCGTGAGCCAATCATACGGCCGCCTGTAGATACGAAGCTCTGGGAGAATATTTTGTCTAAATTCTCGCTATTGCAAAAACTACATCTGATTTCAACGGCATCCTTTGTAACGCCAACTAAAAACTCACTCACCTTACCGCAATCCCTGCATTTATATTCATAGATTGGCATATTTATCCTTAGCCTTTCTAAACTTCGGTTTGAACAACATCATTTTCTCCAATAAACCCACATAATCAATAATAAGCTTTCCTTTTAAGTGATCTATCTCATGTTGTAAAACTCTTGCCGAAAGCCCACGCGCCTCTAGTTCAATAACCTTGCCCAATTCATTCAATCCGCTTACCATAACTTCGTCTGGCCTGTCTATAACGACACCTACGCCCGGAATGCTTAAACAGCCTTCCTCCATTTTATCTAATCCTTTGGTTTTTAGAATTACTGGATTAGCCAACTTGATTGCGCCTTCGCCAATATCCACAACTATCAAATTCCTGGCGATTCCAATCTGCGGAGCCGCTAAACCTATACCCGCAAAATGCCGCATAGTAAAAAGCATCTCTCCAAAAAGTTTTACTTCGCTATCAGTAATCCGCTCTATTGAAGCACACTTCTTCCTTAAAATTCTATTGGGATACTCGTTAATTTTTAATGGTTCCATTTTTCTTTAAATTATAAAACAATACTATATCCCCCATCTTACAGCCGGTCTCCTTTGCTACAACCTGACATTTCACCATAAACAAAAAGAAAATAGGCCTTTTCTCCTGCGATAAAGACTCAAAATTCCCTTGGCCTTTGCTGATCACCATATCAACGCTCTTGTAGATTCGCTTAAACTCTTTTGAACATAAAGCAAGTATTGTACCCGGAGCGTCGGTACCATTAGAAATCACCCGCGTAATCTTATCAATTCCGCAGGCTTTTGCGTCTTCAAGCAACGCATCGTTTATAATAGGATTTGCCTTAACAGCGTAATAAATATCTTTATTGGGATAGTCTTTTTTTATTTCTTCA
>Ga0268277_1001833_pt1 | contig 13406 bp, 9 predicted proteins | sample saktaG_5_FD_190132 | JGI IMG/M metagenome (GOLD analysis project Ga0268277, IMG submission 190132) | Saline water microbial communities from Sakinaw Lake, British Columbia, Canada - sak_2010_1_5_50m | ecosystem: Environmental > Aquatic > Non-marine Saline and Alkaline > Saline ...
GTCGTTTCAGGGATTGCACAAGATAATCTACGGGAGATGGCCCAATATTTAATATTGCATCGGTGCGATCAGGCGCCAGTGAGGCATTGAAATACACCCATTCGGGATAATTCTGATCCCCTTTAATCCCATTGGCATGACAGATTTCAAAAAATACTTTCTGGAATTGGATACCGGCAGCAGTGCCCATGCCACCCAGAATACCTAAAAGAGCTTTGGATTTCATATTTGCATGGTCCTTACTGAGAGTTGGGATTGTCTTTGATAACTCGGTGCAGTTTTAGAATTTCTAAAGTTTCTTCAACGGGAAGTGCTTCAATTTTCAAATTATCTTTACCTGCCATGGTTTTGGCGGCTATCAGGGAATTAATCACGGCTTCTTCGGTAGCATCTGCAACGGCTTCAAAAAGGGGAGTCATCCGATCATTCCGAAGTTCAGCCCCGGATTCAAAAAATTCATCGCCCCGTTTGTATTTTAATCGCAGGTCGTTTGCTACGGAGAAAGCAATCACATATTCTCCGCTTCCGTTTGAACAGTTACCGCCTGTTCTGGCAATCCCAAACAACGCCCGCTTGGCTAAACGTTTTAGATTCCGGGCATTAAGGGGCGCATCGGTAGCTATGACTATCATCACGGACCCATCTCCGGAGGATTTCTCTCTCATTTTCTGAAGTTCCAATCCAACCGGGACTCCGGCAATAGTGAGGCTTCCGCCATAATTGGTCTGGACCAACACACCAATTGTATATCTGCCTTCTTCCTCCGATAAAACACGGGATGATGTCCCAATACCTCCCTTGTATCCGAAACAAATAGTTCCTGTGCCGGCGCCGACATTTCCTTCTAAAACAGGTCCTGAATGTGCGCTTTTGATGGCTTCCAGAACGTGCTCATTTTGCAGATAACGGGCCCGGATGTTATTCAGGCTGCCGTCATTTGTCTCTCCTACGACTGGATTCACTGATCTGATTGATTTATTCTCTTCAAATTGCAAAGTATAATCAATGAGAGCATCGGCTGCGGTTGGGACTGATAAGGTGTTGACCAAGACAATTGGCGTCTCGATATTACCCAATTCTTCAACCTGACTGTAACCAGCTAGTTTACCAAATCCGTTAGCAATGTATATCGCGGCCGGGACTTTCTGCTGAAAGATGTTGCCGGAATGCGGCAAAACAGCCGTCACCCCGGTTCGTATATCTTCTCCCTCAATCAGTGTGACTTGCCCAACCAAAACTCCTTCAACATCGGTAATCGAGTTGGCGCTACCCGTCTTTATTGTTCCAATTATTATTCCATAGTCACGCGCTCGTTTGGGCTTAGCCTCAATCGATATAAATGAGAAGAACAAAATCATTATTAACAAAGTGAATTGCCTCAGTTTCAACGTATCCTCCAATTTTTTATCGCTAAAACGACTGACGCTTTTCTTGCGTCAATTCCAGAACGTTTCATCTTTTATAATTTCAAATACTCTTCCATAAATCACTGTACGTTTTCAAAGAATTTAAGCTAAATATAAGAGAGAGTTTATTTGATTGCAACTGGTGCTAATGTTCATGTCATAATGCCCAGTATTTACTATGTTCTTTTATCTACATAATGGCTCTTATATAGCGAGTATTTTAAGATATAGATCCAAAAAGGCAGTTGATCCCACTGTTATCTCGACGAATCGGGACGACCTACGACATAAAAGAACATTGGGCGCTCGTCGTGACAAAATGAACCTTAGTATCTTCGACCATATTGTCGAATCTTCGACTATCCCGTCGATTTTTGTATTACTAAAATATCTGGAAAGGATGCGGAGCAATATACATCTCTCGACGGTAAAATATCTTTTATTCCGTTTTGGCACGCTTATTGACTTAAACAGTGCAGAAGTTTGACAATTAGAACAAAAAAAGAAGGAGAAAAAAATGAAGACTTTAAAACTTTTAACCGCTGTTGCTTTCAGTTTTGTAATTGTCCTGACATTAATGCCCCAGGTAAGTATGGCTCAGGATGTTCTCGGACACGGAATTGGTTTTGTGGATGAGAATGGTGACGGCTACAACGATAACGCGCCGGATAGTGACAATGACGGGATCCCAAACGGACAGGATTCTGATTATATACCTGTCAATGACGGAACCGGTTCCAGATTTGGCCAACTTGGTGGTAATCGCCTTGGCTTAGGTGTTCATGGACTTGGTTTTATTGATGAAGATGGAGATGGATTTAATGACAATGCTCCGGACAGTGACAATGATGGAATTCCAAATGGCATTGATCCTGATTACGTCCCGTTAAATAATGGTTCAGGTGCCGGTAATGGTATCAGCAATGGTCGTCATAATAGAGTCGGTAGTCTTGGTGCTGGTGACGGTGATGGCGCTGGTATTAAATCTTCCGTTCGTACTTTAAGAACTGCAAAATAACGTTCACTATCAGGGCCGATCTGTATTTTGGATACAGGTCGGCCTTTTTTTAATTCTCAAAATATCATAAAAGTACAAAGTTACTCTGTTGATATAAAAGTGTGCTATAACAGTGCTTTTTTTGTCTACTTCTTTCATCTCAAAGATCAAAATCTTAATACAATATGTGTATAGGAAACATAAAAGAAAAAGCCCGATTTTATTCGGGCTTTTCATGATTCTGTGACATCCCTTTACTTAATCAGCAACATCTTCTTTACTTGTTGGAATCCATCTGCTTGAATCTGGCAGATATAGGCACCGGTACTTACATTTCCAGCATTCCAATTTACCGAGTAAGATCCAGGTTCTTGTTTCTGATCAATGAGCCTTTCAATGATCTGACCGTTCATATTATAGATAGTCAATGTCACATTTGATGCTTCGGGAATGTCATATCGGATTGTCGTCGTGGGATTGAAAGGGTTGGGATAATTACTCAAATGAAAATCACTGGGTACTTGAGAAACGTCTTTTTCATTTTTTACCGAAGTAAAAGATTCTACCTTAAAATCCCAGATTCCTCGTCCATAAGTGCCAAACCGGGCTGTTTTGAGAATTGGTACATATTCAACAGTCCAATAAGTCTGATCTGGCGCATATACACCGACGATATCTATCCACTCATTTAATGAGTCCACATACGCATAAGGGCCAACGGCTGTAGCAACAAACAACAAATCTCCCTCAGGATTGATATCCATGTCAAAAACTAATGTAGGCGGTAGACCAGTACTCATTGGAGTAAACGTAGCGCCATAATCATCAGAAACGTAAACAGGTGCGTTTGAGTAGCCACTGCCGGCAATATAAACGCGTCCTTCAACTGTAGGTGAACCAACAATCGAAGAGCCATAAAAGTAATGCCCTACAGGCCCGCTAAAAGAAGACGTTTTCGTCCATGAATCTCCACCATCAGACGATGTGAAGAACATTCCATTTGAGGTAAGTACATATAAATAATTAGTTTCCAACGGTGAATAGCCGATTGCTGAAATCTCGCTCCCGAAGTCAAAATCACCTTCATCGACTTCAAATGAATAATTAGAATAAGTCAAACACCACAAATGAAATCCAGATGTACTGGTACCTGCCCCAACATACGCTTTTCGGGGATCAGTGGGATGTTCACACATTGGCGGCATCCAGAGATGATTTTCAAATCCAGCAAAATCCCACCAATGGGAATCGGCAGTTCTGGTGCCATCAGGAAAGTATAAAACAAATCCAGGATAATTTCCCCAGACACTTGTGCCGCCATCACCGGATACAAGGTGACCATAATCGCCACTGATGAGTTGCTCAAATTCGACGAGACCGCCAGTTTCCCATGTTGATCGTTGGAAACCCTGGTCCTGGCTGCCGGCATAGATTAACTCCGTGTCATCTTTTCGATAGGTGTAAGTAGAGTAGTATTGGCTGATTCTAAGACCTTCAAGTGATATATTTTTAACAGTCAGGCCACCATCTTTGGAGACATATAAACCACCATCCGTTGAAAAATATAGAATTTCTTCACCTTCACTATTTATGAAAGGAATAATTTCAGGAATGTCAGCATGAAGTTTATTCTCGGGGTCTTCATAATATTGTCCCCAAGAGTTTATTGGCTCCCAGCTTGTTCCGCCCGCTTCCCCACGAAACGCATCCAACCCACCCAAAAAAACGAGGTCAGGATTAATTAACGAACAACAAAAACTTCTATTGGTAAATATACTTTGATCTATAGTTCCTTGTTCAGACCATGTGCGACCACCATCAGTCGAACGATAGAAAATTGATTCTCCGTTAACATTATAGGCGATATATAAGTGCGAAGCATCGTTATCTCCTGTTATTACCGCATTTTGTAACGATCCCGTTGGAAATTGAACATCAACTCTACCCACAGGCCCTAATGGTGCATCATTTGAGAATGAAAGTATATCATCCTTTTTTAATAAAAACACTTTCGTATTTTCGTAACGTGACGTCCAGATATGACAATAGTCTCCTCGTATATCATCGAAAATGTAAATTTTAGAGAATGTTTTTCCTAGGTCTGTTGATTTGTAAATAGTTGTAAGTTCCGATCCCTCACGAACAAGAAGGAAAATTGTATTATTGTCATCATTTGTCATCACTCCATGGTTGATGTACCTCCAGCCGTCGAAATCTATAAGTCCGGTAGCAAAATCCCAGGTTAGTCCATCATTGTCTGTATATGCAACTCCGACAGAAGAAACAACAATCAAACGATACCCTCCATCGTATGGAATACGACGGACCATTAGGATATTTTCAAATTGCAGGAAATCGTTAATGGAATGCCAATTATTTCCTTCTAAATCACAAACCCAGATATTGCCTCCGGCGGAGCCGGCATAGATTAAATTATTCTCAAAATCCACTTCTGTTGTATGCATACGTCCGGATAAATTATTACTTCCTTTCTCAATCCAACTAGCAACTAATAAACCGTTTGCATATTGTTCAGTCCCACCTTGTTGATTTAATTGGCTTTTCGCCAACATTCTTTTTCGTTTCGAAAGCTTCGCAATATTTTTCTGATCTCGAGTTTTTCGATTCATCGCTCGCCAATCCACTCCGGGAGCGGCGCGGTGCATATCTTCGATCCATAGTTTACGCTGCTTTTTAAACTCTTTTTTTTCACCAAATTTTTGATTTATGTCAACTGGTTGGGGATTTTTTAAAATTCTGTAGTCCTTTTCCTCCCGGTAACTATTGAAAAAGACGATTATTGAAATCACACTCAGCAACAATATGCCTGATACTAATTTGGCTTTCATGATACTTCCTTCATTTTTACGCATTGGTAGTTTAGTTACTTATGATCCCATATACCCATTAAAATAATGAAATTCACCGACGTAAGCATTGACTCAAGGTTGATAAAACTTCTCTTAATATAGTGTGTCAGGGTTTTTCCGGTCATGAATAATGACTGGAATAAAATCGCTCTGATTGTCACTTTTGGCATATAATTGTCCTGCGTTTGGATCTATCGTTGCTTTCACCATAATCTATTGTTTTCCATCTTCGGTTTTAGGACTTTGGCTTCATTGAAGAGCACAACCCAGCAACAAGTGAAAAATATCCCCTATTTATAGGGCTGCTTTAATTTAATGTATTTTTTTGTTTTTCGCAAACGTTTGCTGATTGGCTGTCATAGGGGAACGAGGCGATTTCCTATCAGTGTACACTGATTTTTATTAACGAGCCACATACTTCGAAAACCAACTGATATTCATATCTACTTTACTATTTGTTGTGAATACGTTAGTTTTAATGAAATATTATCCCGTATTCGTATTGTCGTGTTAATTAAATGTATCTCTTGTTTTTCGCAAACGTTTGCTAGTTGGGTGTAGTGCGGGATTACGAGGTGATTTCCGATCAGCTTACATCGATTTTTTTTACGAGCCACAAACCCTGAAAACTCACTGAAACCCGCATGCACTATACCATTTAGTGTGCGTTCGTGCGTGTTATTGTATTCTTTTCCTTGAATCATCAATCAACTGATTGTTTCTAATAGCTTTGGCTAGATTATGGTTTCCCGTCGACAATAAGTAAAAAACCCAGCATTCGCCGGGCTTGATTTATATGGTGAAAATTGAGTGAGTGCAGCAGGGATCGAACCTGCGACCCACGGCTTAAAAGGCCGTTGCTCTACCAACTGAGCTATGCACCCTCAAATAGCCACGAAATTTAAAAGGAAATGACCACCGAACCAACAAAAAAGTACACTATCCGGTAATCTTAATTCATTTTCTGGACAATTCGTTCGGTTTCCATGGCGATGACCAGTTCTTCATTGGTTGGTACGATCATGATTTTAACCGGTGAATCATCGGTGCTGATTATGACCTCACTGCTGCGGGTTCCGTCGTTCTTTTTATCATCCAGTTTGATTCCCAGGGCATCCATATTGCTGATTGTCATCCGCCGGACGATATCTGAATTTTCTCCCAGTCCACCGGTGAAAACAATGACATCGGCACCATTCATAACTCCGAAATATGCAGCAATATATTTCTTTAAGCGGTAGCATAAAACTTTCAAGGCCAGCATTGCCTGATAGTGGCCGTTCAAAGCCTCAGCTTCAACTTCCCGGAGATCACTGCTGAGACCGGAAATACCCTGGATGCCACATTGCTTGTTCAGGAATGTATTCATCTGTTCCAGGTTGAAATTCTCTTTACATGCGATAGTATAAATGACGCCGGGATCGACATCGCCACAACGGGTACCCATCAGAAGACCCTCCAGAGGTGTAAATCCCATAGACGTATCAATTGAGACTCCGCCCTTAACTGCGGCAATACTGCTGCCGTTTCCCAGATGACATGTGATAATATTTAATTCGCTGATATCCTTGCCGATTAATTCTGCTGCACGGTTAGAAACGTAGTAATGGGACGAGCCATGAAATCCGTAGCGACGAATTCCGTATTTTTTATAGTAGGTGTAGGGAATTCCATATATGTAGGCATAATCGGGCATGTTCACATGAAAGGTGGTATCAAAAACTCCTACATTGGGAGTGTCCGGTAATTTGTCTATGCTGGCCTCGATGCCTTTGATGTTTGGTGGGTTATGGAGAGGGGCGTATTCAATACATTCATAGAGTTTATCCCGGACCTCATCGTTGACCAGTACGGAGTGTTTAAATTTATCGCCGGCGTGGACCAAACGGTGACCAACAGCATCGATTTCCTTAAGAGATGAAATGACACCAAATTTTGGATCGGTTAGAATTTTAAGAATTTGTTCAATTGCCGTTTCGTGATTGGTGATGTTATCAGTAATGTTAGTTTTCAGACCGTCATTGCGTTTATGGACCAGGTTCGTACCGCTGATACCAATTCGCTCAACCAGTCCTTTACATAGGGCCTGTTTGCTTTTTGTATCAATAAACTGATATTTTACTGATGAGCTGCCCGAATTAATCGTAAGGATTTTCATTAGAAATACTCCGAGTTAAAATTTCCGTACTATTTCACGCGATGTTTCATGCGCATTCAGTTTTATATAAACGTCTAATTTTAGCGAATTTCCTTCAATATTTCAAAGGGAAAATGAGGGCAGTGGTTTGTTTTGAATTGCTTCGAAAATTCAATATAAAGTACCAGTATTTTATTCTAATACAATATTTAGATAAGACCTTGTTTTTATTATTTTGCTGTTTTTTAAGTTTTTCTTAATCTATTTCTTTAAATGGCAGCTGTAAGATTCCTTAATTCAGGGAAATTATAAATATTACAAAAGTGGTCAACGATACTTTTTTGCTTGATTTTTAGTCGAGCTGCAAATATATTCAAGTCAGTATTACAATAGTTATGACTATAGCTGAAAGACACATATGAAACATAAGAGACAATTATTGCCGGCAGGATTAATCGCCGTTTTCATGGGTATGTCCTGTATTGCACAAGCGCAGGTGGGCGTCCCGGAAATATTTCCTTTTTCAAAAGAGAATACGGTGCTCATTAAAACCGCCGGCGGCTTTAATTTTGACAACGACGAATATCTGGATATTATCGGTATTGCATCTTTGGTGGACAAAAAAGGCCAGGTAATTCCCCGGAGCAGTTATCTTGTTCATCTGGAGGAATCCATTGCCAAGGATTTTATCGTGCAGTGGAAATATTCCATTCCGGAAAAGCTGATGGCGGATTTTGTCGATATTGCTGTTACCGATATGGACGGTGATGCATTACCGGAAATCATAGCGGTGTTGAATATTTCTGATATTGGTGGTTCCGATCAGTCTGCCTGGTTGTATTCTTTTGAATATATTGATGGATTTCCCGATGTTCCGACCGCAACCATCAGCCGGACGTCTGCATTGATCACACGTCCGCGACCAATGTTTATAAATACCGGTGACTGGAACGGTGACAATAATCCCGACATTGTTGTTTCCTCAGGTGGACCGGGTCGGAGTATTATCATTGTGTCCGCAAACGGTCAGGTTGACAGTGAAAATTTTGATATAATTTATCAGGCTCATAATCTCCCGACCCTGCAGGGCATTCTTTCTTTTCGCGCTATTACTGCGAATCTGAATGATGCACCAGGGGAGGAACTGGTTGTATTTGGTGGAGAAGGGGATTTACAGATTGAAGTATTCGGGCATGATACGCGGACGGCGATTTTGGCTCGTACTATTCAGGGAGTTAAACGCCAGGATGTCGACCTGCAGCGACTGGTTTCCGCTGATCTGGATGGTGATGGTTTTGATGAATTTGTGGTGCCCCGGAAATCTGGCGGTGCTTTGTTAATTACCCGTCGGGAAAATGAATTGACCGACACTCGTTTATTATTGCCTGATGAACAGTTGGTAACCCTGTTGGCTGCCGATTTGAATGCGAACGGGCTGACGGAATTATTATACAGTATTGTTGGCAGTACATCAATATTTCAGACCGAGTACGATCTCTCGGATATTTTAACTGATCCAAATTCTTACCGCCTGGTTCGCTATGACAATCCGTTACTGAAGGGTTTTGAATATGTCGATATGAATGCGGTTATTTCGGGTTCGGGAAAATATACTGGTTCAATTATTATGCCTTTTTTAAGTAAAAATTTCAGTAAGCATGGCTTGTGCCGATGGCAATTAGAAGATACGGCTCCCTTTGTTGAAGACGGTCCGATTGACGAGGTTCTGGGAGAAGTAGATCTAGTCCTGGAATCAAAAAAACCGTCTGAGGATGAATCAGTTTCAGTGATTGACGCTGATGCATTGATCAACGAATTAAGCGGTTTGGTCGGGGAAGAAGTTTCACTGTCACCCCTGCCTTCAACAAAAACCGGAATGATCAGTACCAAATCGATCAGTGAAGTATTTCGCCCGGATATTATGGTTCATCCCGGTGATAAAGTATCCCGGACAATTACCGTCAAGGATTTGACATTGGACGATCTATCCGATCTTAAATTAGATGTTCAGATGCCCGGCGGCATGAAGTTCGATCTGCCCAACAAGATTTTTACCTGGTTTCCTGCCGACACGCAGCTGGGACTGCATACAATCAAGGCCGAGTTTGTATGGGGTGCCAAGCGGGATGTTAAAACATTTACGGTTTATGTAAACGATTCACCGAAAATAACGACGGTAACTCCAGAGCGGGATATTATTCAGATTGGTGAAACATTTAAACTGACAATTGCTGTAAGTGACAGCAACGACAATGCGTTTCTGGGATATAAAATGATTGATTATCCCGATGGGGCCTTGATTACCGCCAACGGGGTATTGACCTGGAAACCATCCTTCGATCAAAAAGACTGGTACGATTTTCTAATTGAGATATCCGATGGATACGATACAGACCAGATTGGTTTTTCGCTGTTTGTCAATCACCCGGTCGACATCGAATCGGCAGCCAATCCGCTGACAACAGTAGGCAACAAGTATAAGTACCGGCCGGTATTAAAGGATAAAAATGACGGGTTTTATGTTTACTGGTATGATATCTCTCCACGGATTACGGACTGGAAAATGTCTGGAATTTATGAGACTAAAATTCTCGATGAATCTGTTCGTAATAATCTGGAACAACTGATTGTTCGTTATAAACAGGAATTCATCCCGGAGTTTGATCCTGCCAGGGATGTAAAGAAAAAACATCTGATCGATGATGTGTTTTTATATGACGGCAAGCTGGTTCTGGTATTTAATGTTTTGGATAAAAAAATTCCAAACGAGACCAAAGTTGTCCAGACCTTTTTCCAGAATCTCGGCGTAAGTGTTCCGAAACATTCAAAGCCGGAACGACGGTATTATTATACTTTTACAGCAAAGGAAATGCCCAACGGCATGACGATGAATGAAGAGGGGGCCGTCAGTTGGATTCCCGAGCAGAATCAGTTTGATTATCACTCTTTGTCTTATACGGTTTCCGATGGATTTTTTACAGCAGAGGAACATGCTCAGGTTTACGTGAATGCCGTTCCGGTGGTTGTATCAACCCCCGATACCAATGCCTATGTCAATAGCCTTTGGCAATATGAAATTAAGGTGACGGATCTGAATACGGACAGCAAATTAAGCTATGAACTGACCAATGCCCCGGATGGAATGCTGGTGTCTCCGCAAGGAGTGATTTCCTGGACGCCCACGGAAATGCAATTGAATACAAGCAGCTTTACATTCAAAGTGTCCGATGGTATGGCGACGGATGCACAGAAGAGTAATGTCTTTGTCAATATTAAGCCGAAAATTCTTTCGGTTCCAAAGCCCGTAGCTCTTACGAACCTGAAATGGGAATATACCTTTGATGCCGAAGATCCCAATGGCGATCCGCTGGTTATGAAAGCTGTGCGAATTCCCAAAGGAGCAAAATTCGATCCGGTAACCGGTGAACTAGTCTGGAGCCCAAAGAAAAATCAGCGTGGCGTAAATGATATGGTTTTGGAGGTTGTTGATTCCCATGGCTGGAGTACACTCCAGGAATTTCAGGTACATGTCTTTCACAATCCCGGCACTCAGCGTTTGAATTTTCTGCGCAATACCATATCCTTATTGGCATTGATTGGAGTGATTTATCTCGTTGCGATTTAAAAGACGATGGGTAGATTAATTTCGAGGCGGCAGTTTACTTAAAATTGCCGCCTTTATTTTTTCATCGATCGAGTAGTGAATATCAATGACCAGGAGATTCCCAATAGCTTTGGTGGATTCCGGCAGATTGACAGCATCTTTTCGGGTGGTGATCAGATAGCTACAACTGCTCTTTTCTGCCTGTCGGACCAGTGCATTCAAATCAGTGATATTGTATTTATAATGGTCCGGGAATGATTTTGTGACCGGCGTGATATCTGTTAGCACTTTAATTGTGTTATAGAATTGAACCGGATTTCCAAGACCACAGAAAGCCAGAATGCGCTCATTTTTCAGATCAGCCGGAGTAATCACTTTTCCTGTAGTCAGATTGCTTATTTGTGTGATCGACATAGGTAAAGCGGACAGAAAAAGGTTTGGATTAATTTTCCTAAAATAATCGGTATCGGTAACCGAGATTGAATCTGTCCGGGATATAAGGAGCAAATCTGCCCGGCGTAATCCTTTGATCGATTCACGCAGACGGCCAACCGGTAAAATGTGACTGGATTTGGGATTATGACTGGCGTCCCAAAGTACAATATCAATATCACGTTTCAGGCGACGATGTTGGAATGCATCATCAGCGATCACGATACTACAAGCATAGGTTTTAACGGCTGTTTCAGCAGCGGCAACCCGGTCTGTATCGGCAATGACTACGGTCTGGTGAGTACCGGATGCAATTAAATAGGGTTCATCACCGGCAAGTATGGGAGTTAACAGGATGGAGTCCCGGTCTCTGACTATTTGTTGTCCTTTGCTCTGTCGGCGATATCCGCGGGTAATGATTCCCGGGGAATAACCGACTTCGGACAGCCAATTGGCTAGCGCAATGACAAAGGGTGTTTTTCCGGTACCGCCTGCGGTTATATTTCCAATGGATATGACGGGAACATCACTGGAAATCGATTTCAAAACAGTGTGATCATAGAGAAAATTCCGAACTCCCGTAATAGTCGTGTAAATCCAGGCAAAGGGAAACATGAGAATCTGAAACAGGACTTTTAGTAGTGTCATTTTATAATGGTTTACAGAAAACCAAGGATGATTTCTGCTGTCCGGTTTGATGTACCGGGTTTGCCTAATTGTTGATTAACTTCCTTCAGAAATTGGATCATTTGTGCCCGGTATTCGGAATCGGATAACAATATATTGGCCTCATGAATAATATTATCAGGATTGGCCTCATGCTGAATAAGTTCGGTGATGCCTTTGCGATTGGCAATCAAATTGGCAAGGCTGATAAACGGGACCTTCACCAGCATTTTACCCATCAGGTAGGAAATTGGTGAGAGCCGGTAAATCACAATCAAGGGCGTTAGAAACAGAGATGCCTCGAGGGTGGCCGTGCCGGATGACATAATCAGGAGATTGGCACTTTGCATGATTCGATGATTCCGGTTTTTAAGCCAGTGAATCCATTCGCTGTTCTGTTGCTTTTTATAAGCGGTTATGTCTATATCGGGTGCGATAGATACGGCAACATGCAGTGCAGGATAATTTTCTTTCAGCCGGTGAACCGTTTCCAGCATGACTGGCAGATGCCGCTGGATTTCCTGTCTGCGGCTGCCGGGAAACAATCCGATATAGGGAGTTGCGTTTACCGGTTTTATTGATTCTGATACCGGATTAATTGTCTGGATTTTTGCGACTTGGTCGATTAGCGGATGACCAACAAAGTGTGCGTTGACCCCATGATTTTTCAACCAATCCTCCTCAAAGGGCAATATACACAGTACTATCCGAGTGTACTTTTTGATCTTTTTCACCCGGGACTGGTGCCAGGCCCAGACCTGTGGGCTGATATAATAAATGACTGGGATATTGCGTTTTGTTACAGCCTTGGCAAGTCGGAGATTAAAGCCCGGATAGTCGATCAGAACGACCAGGTCAGGTTTGGACTGGTCGATATGTCGCAGCGTTTTTTTCCAGAGTTTATAAATAAACGGCAAATGCCTGACCACTTCTACAAAACCCATGAAGGATGTTTCCCGGATATGATAGAGCAATGTCGCGCCGGACGAGGACATATTGTCGCCCCCAACTGCAGAAATACTAATCTCAGGTTGCTCATTTCGAATTGCCGCGACCAGGTTGCCGCCATGAATGTCACCGGACAATTCGCCGGCCGATATAAAAATATGCTTAGAGGCCATGGGGATTATTGATTATAATTTCTTTGATAATCAGGACAAGTGTAAAAACTGCCTGATTCAACAGGGTTGATTTTTCAGCCTTAAGGACTTTCCCCCATTTTTTGGGGATGTGGTCAGGATCTTTTTGCCAGGGCGTCAGGCGCGGAAGCAAGCGGGGAACATTTTCTGTATAG
>Ga0268277_1001834_pt1 | contig 13397 bp, 10 predicted proteins | sample saktaG_5_FD_190132 | JGI IMG/M metagenome (GOLD analysis project Ga0268277, IMG submission 190132) | Saline water microbial communities from Sakinaw Lake, British Columbia, Canada - sak_2010_1_5_50m | ecosystem: Environmental > Aquatic > Non-marine Saline and Alkaline > Saline ...
TTTCTAATATCCATCTTTTTTGCCGCGGCCTACACGCTTGAGAAGAAGGGGCATGTAAAGGTCGACGTGATAGTAGACCAGGTACCCGTGAAAATCCGGCACGTGGTTTTCATCATCACTGCCATCCTGGCGATAATCTTTTGTGCTCTTTTACTGTGGCAGACAGCCAAATTGACCTTTGATGCATATGATCTGGACTGGATATCGAACACACCGCTGAAACTAACACTGTTCCCCATATACCTGGCAATGCCCGTGGGATGTGTTTTGTTATTTATCCAATCTATATCCGATCTAGTTTTGCTTTTCTCGAACAGGAAACCGGCATAAGGTCAGGATAATCATGGAATGGTTTACGCTGGGCATCGTACTCTTCGTGGGATTGGTCATCCTGATTTTCACGGGATTACCCATAGCTTTCGCAATGGGTTTGGCCGGTATGGTAGGCGTCTGGGTACTTATCGGGCCACAGGCAATGGTGCAGATTGCCAACTATTGCTGGAAGTATGGTACCGATCCCGGGTTTACCTTAATACCGATGTTCATCCTGATGGCGGAGCTTCTGGCCGTCAGCGGTGCAGCCTCAGAGCTGTTTACGTCTGCGGAAAAATGGTTCAATCGCCTGCCCGGCGCTTTAGGAGCAAGCGCCGAAGTTGCCTCTTGTATCTTCGGCGCATGTTGCGGTACCAGTACCGGAGGGGCTGCCGCCATGGGACTTGTGGCCACTCCTGAACTGCTGAAAAGGGGCTACGACCCGAAGTTGTCTACCGGGCTCGTGGCGGCCGGCGGAACATTGAGCATCATCATTCCACCCAGCGGTATATTGATTTTATATGGATTGATCGTAGAAGAATCCATAGGCAAATTGTTTATCGCCGGGATTATGCCGGGATTACTTATCACAGCATTGTTTATACTCTATATCGTGATTTATGCGATTGTAAAACCGCAGAGTGCCCCGCGTCTGGAGGGAGTCATTACCTGGAAAGATCGATTCAATTCGCTGAATAGAGTTTGGGCTTTTATCCTCGTGGCAGTTGTAGTACTCGGGTCTATGTATTTGGGAGTATGCACAGCCACAGAGGCGGGCGCGGTAGGAGCATTTGCCTCACTCGTACTTGCTTTAGCTTACAGGCAACTGACCTGGCCCAAATTTCAAGAAATACTTTACAGGACCGTACGGGTCTCGTGCTTTATTTTCTTCATTATCTTTGGTGCTCTCACTTTTGCCTACCTGCTGACTTACCTGCGTATACCCCAGGAACTGGCCAACCTGGTTATTACAGCGGGGCTGTCTCCCTTACAGTTTATAGTAGCTTTGATGTTGCTCTACCTGGTATTGGGGTTTTTCATCGAACCCGCCGGGATCATACTTCTAACGATACCCACAGTGGCCCCCGTACTGCACACGCTGGATATCAACCTCATCTGGCTGGGCATTCTGCTTACCCTTAACATGCAGGTAGCCAACCTGACACCGCCAGTCGGGCTGAACCTCTTCGTTATGAAGAGCGTCTGCCCCGAGGTAAGCATGAGAGATATTATGCGCGGGTCAATCCCGTTTACACTCTTAATTCTAGTGGGGCTAGCCCTGGTCATTGCTTTCCCGATGCTGGCTACGTGGCTTCCGGGTTTTATGAAGTGAAGCCAGACGATTACTTTTATCGATTTATTTAATACCGGAGAACAAATTATAAGGTGCCGATGTGGATGTAAGTTATCAGCTTGCCGAAAATATAAGCAATGTCAGCTACAGTGACTTAAACCCGACAGTCGTGGATATTACTAAGAAAAATATCCTGGATACTTTCGGGTGCATGATTGCTGCAAGCACGCTATCTCTCGATAGTCTGCCTGTAATAGATATGGTTCGCAAAGCCGGTGGATCTGGAGAGGCCGGCGTAATAGGTTTTCCGGATAAGATCCCGGTGTGGATGGCTGCTTTCGCCAACGGGATACTGGCGCACGCTCTTGATTATGACGATATTGTCAACGCAACATCCGTTCATCCCAGCATGTGTACAATTCCTGCCGCGTTCGCTCTGGCGGAGAAAACAGGTGGTGTAAGCGGTAAAGAGTTTATAACAGCTGTAGCGCTGGGCAATGACCTGATATGCCGACTGGGTTACGCTATAAAAAATAAGGCGGAAGGAATGAATCTGGGATTTCGTCCCGCGCCGGTACTAGGTGTATTCGGCGCCGCGGCCGCCGCCGGGAAAGTATTGAAGTTAAATCAGCAGCAGATCGTTGACGCCCTGGGCATCGTTTTTCATCAGGGTGCGGCGGGGACAATAGAAGCATTTTTAAGCCCGGGGGATACCAAGATCAGAGATTATTACGGTGGTTTTATAGGCTTGAACGGGGTATTGGCGGCACTTCTATCCCAGATGGGTATCACAGGTATTAAAACCTGTTTCGAGGGTCCTGCCGGACTTTTCAGCGTCTATTTTAACAATAAATATGACCGCGACTATCTGGTTGCCGATTTAGGAATAAAGTTTGATGGAGTCCAGGTCAGTGTAAAACCGTGGCCGGCTAATATCATGATGCACAATTATATATATGCGACCCTGCAACTCGGTCTGGAAGCCGACATCGGACCTGATGATATAGATAAAATAATCATCTATGTTGGTGAACCGTTCATGCGCTTTGCCGACGGGGACAAAAAAGTGCCGAAGACAGGCAATGAAGCCAGGATCAGCCTGCCGTTTTGTGTAGGCGCCTGTGCCGCCAGAAGAGAGTTGAAATTGTGGAACTTTACCCCTGATGGGCTGGCGGATGATTTAGCGCTAGATATGGCACAAAAAGTGGAAGCGGTCGTTGCCGAAACTGTAGATCAAAAAAGCTTTGTGCAGCCTGCTAAGGTTGAAATTATTGATAAACGGGGTAAAAGGCATATTAAACAGGTTGACCACAGCCTCGGGCATCCTGATAACCCTCTTGATTTCCGCTATGTTGCCAACAAGTTTCGTGACTGTGTTTCATATTCTGCCAATCTGTCAGTAAAGAATAAAACGGAATCTATAATTGAATTAATACAGAATATCGATCAGGTGGAAGATATCAGGGAGTTCAGCAAATTATTCAGTTAGACTCTGTTAAATTAGAGTCGTCCGAACTAATACTATTTAAGTCATAACTCAATACAGGAGAGACACACAGGAAGAGCACCAGGATTGGAGCAAGGATTACAACGAAGTCAGACCGCACAGCTCATTGAATCACAGAGCGCCGGTGGAGTATGCTTATACTACGACTGGATTTTAAGAGCCGGGGCTGCTAAATGCGGGGTAAGGGCATTTTATAGATGGCCGGTAGTAAAATATCATGGAGGTATAGCGTGAATATCTTATTAATCATCGGTATCATTCTGCTGGTTTTATGGCTCGTGGGTTTCCTTGCTGTACCAAGTTTGGGCTGGCTGGTCAATATTGCTCTTGTCATAGGATTAATCCTCTTAATTATCTGGCTGCTCAAGAGACTAAAAGTATTCAAATAAGCAACACTATATTCGATCAATCACTGGAAAGAGGGAAACTATAGACTGTGCACTGTGTTACAGCGAGGGCAGGTGAAGCTGTTGCCATGGAAGTCGGGGGGTATTTTGAATTTCAGGCCGCAGTTGCAGGTGATCTCCCTGTATTTATGCATTTTCCACAGCATGTCCGAGGCTTCGCGGGCCCTCTCCTTTTCGGGCGGGGTCAGTCCTGCTGTTGCAGCATTGCGTTGAACGGCAGCGTCGCCGGCCACCAGCGATGACCGCGGGATGATACCGCCTCCACCTCTGTGGGACTGATTGTAGGCGGATTCATATCCTGCCAGGGAAAGGTTGCCGGCCATGGCACGCAGTATGCGGATCCTCTCCGAGATAGGAGGATGGGTGCTGGACAGGTCTTCCGCCATGCGGCCGTTTTTGCGGAAAGGATTGAGGATGTACATCGGGGCCGTGGCATTATTGGCCGATTTGAGCTGCTCGGTTGAAGCAGCGATTTTCTCCAGCGCCGAGGCCAGGCCTTCGGGATACCTGGTATAAAGGGCCGACGAGGCATCGGCCAGGTATTCCCTTTTGCGAGAGATGGCCAGGTAGATAAATTGCGCCATTATGGGGGCGAGAATCATCAGGACAACGGCGGCCAGCAGGATAATGATCTGAGCACCGCCGCCACCGGAGGAACTCCTCCTGGTGCCTCCCGTAAAAAACAGCATGCGCGAACCGTACCAGGCGATTATAACTATGGTGCCCAGCAAGACGCTGCACATTGCCATGAGCAGGACATCACGGTTCCTGATATGGGCCATCTCGTGTCCGACAACCCCCTGGAGCTCATCGCGGCTCAGCTTTTGCAGCAGTCCGGAGGTTACAGCAATTGAAGCGTGGTTCTTATCCCGGCCTGTAGCAAAGGCATTGAGAGCCGGGTCGTCAACAATGTATATATCCGGCATCTTCTCCATGCCGGAGGCGATCTTCATCTCCTCCACCACGTTATAAATGCGCGGCATATCGTCGGGGCCGATTTTACGTGCTTTGGATAACGAAAGCAGTATGCTATCTCCCTGGAAATAGCCCACCAGCGTCATCACGATCCAGATCAAGAGGGCCAGCAGCAGCCCTATCGACCAGTCTCCCAGAAGGGTATAACCCATGAAGCTGCCGAGAAGGAGCAACATAAAGCCAAGCGCCGTGACGAGAATAACCGACCTTACCTGGTTATCCCTGATCTGTTCCCACATGATATGATCGGTAATGCTTAACTGAAGCTAACTTTTGGGACCTCGCGATCGACCGTGTCTGTGACCTCAAAGAACTCGCCGGCTTTGAAGCCTCCCATCGAAGCTATGATGTTGGAGGGGAACATCTGCGTCTTATTGTTATACTGAAGCACGGAGTCGTTATAGAACTGCCGGGAAAAGCTGATCTTGTTCTCTGTCGAGGTCAATTCCTCCTGCAGGGCCAGGAAATTCTGGCTGGCCTTGAGGTCGGGATAGTTCTCCGCCACGGCAAACAGCCTGCCCAGCGCCTGACTTAAGGCCCCTTCCGCTCTGGCCTGCGCCGCCACGCCGCTGTCAACGGCCTTGATCGCCATGTTCCTGGCGTTTGTGACAGCTTCAAGTGTGCCCCTTTCATGCTGCATGTAGCCTTTGACTGTTTCAGTCAGGTTGGGTATGAGGTCATGCCTCCTTTTAAGCTGTACGTCGATCTGCGCCCAGGCGTTCTTGACCTGGTTCCGGGAGCCTACCAGTCCATTGTAAATCCCGGCGATGATCAGGACGATGACTATGGCTATGGCGAGTATTACTAGGATTGCTATCAGCATGGTTCATTACCTCCCATATTATGACTTGTCCGGCGCTCCCGGATCGACATTAAATGTATCCCTGATAAAGAAAAGAGCTTTATATAACGGATCTGTCGCGGCGGGCTGATCTATTTTCAGTTGCTCGATAAAGGCGCCCGATTCGCCGCCGTCGAACCACAGGCCGTGTCCTGCGTTGCATATGTCGATAAGTATTTCCCGGCCCGACCCGATATCGATCTTCCTCATCACCCTGCGGCAGATAGGGCATTTCCTGCTTTTCTCCGGCGCCTTCTGCCGGGGCTTTTGCATCAGGCTGTTTACAAGCTCCCGGGTAGCTCCCCTGGTTAAAGTATCCAGCAGCAGCTCCAGTTCGCCCCTATCGAACCAGATGCCGTGGCAGCGGGAGCAATAGTCGAGCTCGATCTTGTCGTACTCGACCGCGGTTGTGGATATCTTGCATACAGGGCATTTCATGCGCTTTCATTTTCCGGACTTTTATTTTACTACATAAACACGTTGTTGAAGGTTACGACCAGCATGGCCATGACGATCGCCGTTACAATCAGGCATCCGCACAGCAGGCCGAATCCAAAGGCAGCCCACAAGCCCTGCACCCTGGTGAACTGCTCGATACCGGCCCATATCTTATTCTTCCAGGCCCATTGACCGCCTTTTATGCCCAGGATGACAGCCATGACTATATTCACTACGGGGATCAGTGCCAGCAGGGCGATATAAGTCCTGTTGCCAAGTCCCCAGATCCAGGTCAGCAGGAAAGCGCCCCAGTTCCACCTCTTCGCTTCCGGCGGCACTGAGGCCCCATTTACGCCGGTTGTATCTTTCATAGCGGTACCCTCTTAATTATATACGGTTTATTTTACCGGCGGGCTTACCCACCTTTTCCATTGCCAGGAATCCACCTCGTCAAGCGGGTAAATGGGACGCGTGATGTTGTTGTATTTGATCTGGAAAACGTCGATATTGGTGGTCCCCGCGCTGACCACGTTGAAGGTCTTGCGGTTGTATTGCAGGAACCTGATGCGGAAGGGGAAGAGGTTCTTGGCCACGACCACATCCGCCTTCATCAGGTCCAGCCCCAGGCTGGTGAAGAAATTGGGGTAGTAAGTAACCGGGGCCTCCTCGGTCAAAATGAGATGCGTGCCCCTGTTCCTGAGGACGACAGCCCTCCCGCTGGACCTGGCGCCTTCCCTGCCTTCCCCCCTGAAGATAAGCTGTCCGGTAAATATGTAGGACCTGTTATACACTTTTTCCAGCTTTCCTCCCACCGAGACAGTGACCTCCTGATTTAAGGGTGCTTCCCACAGCTGCTGTACGGTCTCAGCGTCCCTTACGGGGACGTAGGAAATGAGATCGGGACCCTCTTCCGCCAACGCCTTCAGTATCCAGGTATTCTCGCCTGGGCTTCCCGTCCCCACGGTGTCGGACAGGTCGCAGAACATGGTGGTGCCCAGCAGCCTCTCCAGCCAGCTGTCGCGGGCGGCCTTGACCGCCTCCGAGGGTGATAACAGCCTCTGTGTGATCTTGTATCCGCGTACGGACCAGTCGAGGTCTGCGATCTCGTCCGCCAGCTTGCCTGCCAGCTCCCTGTCGTTGTCCGTGACCGCCACCGTACTCCATCCCAGCTCAGGCTCATCCAGGAAGGGGTGCACAAGGAAGTTGGACACGCAGAGAACACCGTCAGATTTCTCCATCTCTCTCATACGGCTGAAGATGCGGTCCATGGGCGCCAGGAAATCCATCATGGTGCCGCCGCCGCGCAGGAGCCGCAGCTTGTCCACCACCATAGTCGGCCGGACCTCGCCCAGGACGGTCTTAACCAAAATTTTACCGCTGGTGTAACCGGTACTGAAGAAATCGCGGTGCGGGTTGGTCTTATATCCCACAATAAACGTGGCCAGGGTGGCTTTTTTCTCCGTCATATTGGCGTGCTGGTCATAAGATGTCCCCACCGGCAGTTTATCGCCGAACTCGTCTCTAATAGTCTGCAGCAGGTCTCCCTCGGGATCGATCAGCCCCTCAACCCCCATCGAGCCGTGCAGCGACAGGTAGATGCCGTCCAGCTTGCCTGCAGCGCGCAGCCGGTTCATAATCTCGTCCTTGAAATGGTCGTAAACAGCCTTTTCTATAGGCCCGCCGGATGCCGCCTTGGCCTCCATAACAGGGACTACCTTGATACGTCCCCTGCCGTAATCCTTGACCGCCGCAAGGAAGCCCGCCACCTGGTCCTTCTGCTCCAGGCTGGGGGCTATCATGGCATCGCCGTAATAAAGGTCCCGGGCCTCGAAATCCTTGAGCGTGGTTTTAACAGGGGAAAATATATTGGTCTCTTGTTCCAGGTCAACCACGGCGATGATTTTCTGTGGTATGCCCGCCTCACCAGGCGCTATTTCCGGCGTATCTGCCGGTTGAATGCAACTGGAAAGCAGCAGGATGACCGCAAGGCCAAATAACCCGGACGCCCTTCTCAGCACCTTCGAATACCTCTCTGCCTGGAAGCTATTATAGCTGAATTGTTAAACATAGTATATCGATGATATGCTAAAAGGCGATGAACGGTAAAGAGCGTTTCCTGACGGCGCTATCCGGTGGCCAGCCGGACAGGGTGCCGGTGTGGGAGTTGGCCTTCAACGAAGAGTCCATCATCAAGATCGGGCGGCTCTTTACCGATGATGTCCCGCCCGTAAAACTGGTGCACCAGATGACACTGGATGAGAAGATGAGGCTTCTCGACCTGCTCTACATGATCGCCCGCAGGCTGGAGCTGGACGGGCTGACCTCCATCCACCTGTACGCAAGGGAACCTGTAGACGGAAAGCACATCAGGGACGCCTGGGGCAGGGTGCTTTATGTGGACAGGGAGGGCGACGGCATCCCCGTCGAGGGCCCGGTAACCGGCCCCGGTGACCTCAGCGGCTTGAAGATCATTCACCCGCAGGAGACTGAATTCCTGATGTTGATGATGTCGCGGGAGAAGCTGGGAGGGGATGTTGCCCACGTATTTCACATGACGGGGCCTTTCCGTGAGAGCTGGGCTATGCTGGGCGGCATGCAAAAGCTTTTGTATTTCTACGCCGAGGACCCGGCGTTCGTCAAGGACCTGGCGCGCATTTGCACAGACTACATACTGGAGGCCATAGACCGTGCTATCGGGTTGGGTGCGGATGCCATAGCCCTGGTCAGCGACCTGGCGCACAACTATTCAACCATGATGTCGCCGGCGCATTACGAGGAATACCTCTATCCCTACCATAAGGAGATCACCGACTTCGTGCACAAGAGCGGCCTGAAGGTGATCAAACATTCGGACGGCAAGCTGTGGCGTATCATGGACAGGATGGCGGACGCCGGCTTCGACGGCATGCATCCCATCCAGCCGCAGTGCATGGATATTGCCGAAACCAAGGCCAAATACGGGAAGCGCTTCTGCCTGCTGGGCAATATCGACTGCGAGCAGCTGCTGCCCTTCGGCACTGAGGAAGAGGTGGACGGGGCTGTGAAAAGCACCATCGCCGCCGCCGCGCCGGGAGGCGGCTATATCATCAGTTCATCCAATACCATTCACCCGGGCTGCAAGGGGGAAAACTACGTTGCCCTGGTGAGAGCGGCCCGCAAATACGGGAAGTACCCCATTTCCGTCACGGCCTGATGAATGGGTAGGTGACCACTGCTGTGCCTTTGTTTGCGCCGCCGAATAAATGCATGACGTACCGTTAGATCCGTCCTTTCTTGATCAAGCCGCTTTGTCACTAAAGATTTTATATATGTTACGGCCCTCTTCCTTGGCCAGATACATAGCCGTATCAGCATTCTTTGACAGCGTTTCCAGGTCATCGCCGTCGCCTGGATACAAGGCGACGCCGATGCTGGTTGTTACAGTCAAATCTCGGCCATCAAGGGCAAAGGGCTCATGGAAAGCTTCAAGTATCTTCTGTGCGATTTGGAGGGCGTCCTCCACCTGTATTATCTCTGTAAGCAGCACAGCGAACTCGTCCCCGCCCATGCGGGCGACGGTATCGCTCTTTCTCAATAATGCAGATAGTCGCCCGGCAACAGCCACGAGCAGCATGTCTCCAACACCGTGCCCGAAGGAATCGTTAATGATTTTAAAGCGGTCCAGGTCCAGCATCATAAAGGCCAGCCCCTCGCTTTTACGCCGGGCATTGGCCAAGGCAATATCGAAGCGATCGCTCAGCAGCATCCTGTTGGGCAGGCCGGTCAGGCCGTCCAGCGTGGCCAGTTGTGTCAGCTTCTCCTCGAGCTTCTTGCGCGCGGTTATGTTTTTAGCAATGTGCACTGTGCCTTCAAGAGTGCCGTCCCGGCGGATGATGGGCGAACATGAGATCTCGAGGTGGATTCCCAGGCGGGGCTCAAATATCTCGGTGACTGCAGCCGAACCGGACTGCAGCACCTGCTGATGCGGGCAGCCCTCTATCGGGCCGGATGTGCCGTGTACGATCTCGTAGCAATGGCTTCCTTCCAGTGCGGCAGGCGTCTTTTGAAAGGCGTCGCTGTAAGCCCTGTTGACCCGCACCAGGCGGAACTGCGTGTCCTGGATGGAGACCAGGTCCTTGATTGAGTCAAAGGTCGACTGCCAGAGCTCGGCTTCCCTCTTTATCTCTTCGCGGGCGGCACTTTCTTCTTGGCTGGCCTTGAAAGCGCTACGCCTGAAGGAGTAGAGGCGGGCTGATGCGTATATGCCTATTACGTTTGCCATTATAAGCGCGAAAATTGAAGCGTAAGCGCTCACAGGCGATCCGGCATGCCTCAGGATAAAAAACATGAAGATGTCGCTCAGTGTGAAGATAATGGCACCCAGCGCCCTGAACAGCAGTGGCATGGGCATAGCCAGGTAAACCAGAAGAATGAGGATGACATCGACCGGTATGTTCCCGGTGTACCCCTCCGGGCGGGTCAGATTGATGGTGATCACCAAAAACATGCTCAACATCAGCCACACGAACATGTTCCAGTCAAATCGTACAGAATCCTGGTTTTTCCAGAGATAAACCATCAGGATGGAGAAGTAAATTAAATAGACACCACGCAGCGTGATAAGAAAATAAAATGTGGGAGTTAACCCGAAGAGGGCGAAATCGTTGTAAGCGAAAGACGCAAGTAAAATTGCCAGGAGCAGCATGGATAAGGCGGCCACCCTGACATCGCTTTTAAGATATTGCTGGCGATATGCCTTTTCAAGATCAGGCGGCAGGTAGCCGTCCAGGTGGCGCAGGTCTGGCCATTTCATTTCAGCAGTCCAACAGCCTCCCGTGACAGAATATCATTCGCCTTTGATAGTAACAGATATCCAGATGAATCACTCAAACTGAAAGCGGTTTTCAGTGAATATTTTGAGACAGGCATCGACCGCGACGGGATCGTAGAGCTTGCCCCTGTTCTGCCGGATCTCATCGAGGGCTTTATTGATGCCGAGTGAGGGCCGGTAAGGGCGGTGCGAGGCCATGGCCTCCACCACGTCGGCAATGGCCAATATTTTAGCCTCGAGCATGATATCCGGCTCCTTTAGCCCGTGCGGATAGCCGGACCCGTCCAGCCGCTCGTGGTGCTGCAGGGCTATCTGCGCAACAGGTCCGCCGAAGTCGATGTTCTTTAAAATATCATAGCTGCCCTGGGCATGGGTCCTGATTATCGATATCTCAAGGGCACCGAGTGTTCCGGGTTTGGCCAGTATATCGGAGGGCACATAGATCTTACCGATATCGTGGATAGCCGCGGTGGTGCGTATTATATTTACCTGTGAATCAGGCAAACCCATCTCCTGCGCGATGGCTGCGGCCAGACGGGCCACCTGCAACTGGTGCCCCGCCGTATAGGGGTCCTTCATCTCCACGATGGCGCCCATGCTAATGACGGCGTCGTTCAGCGTCTTGTTCAGCCGCTCGATGCTCTCCTTGAGGTTTTGCTCCATTTGCTTGCGCTCTGTGATATCGATAAGCATTCCCCGCATGCCGGCGTAGGCAGCCCCTTTAATAATAGGAGAGGCGTAAATAGCGACGGGGAATGTTCTGCCGTCCTTGGTTACAGCCGTGTATTCACTGGGCGCGAATTGCTCCCCGCTGATCCTCCGACCGATGCTTTCGATTGCTTTGCCGTGGTCCCCGGGTATAATAGTCTGCAACACGTTCATGCCTGCCGCAACATCTGCCTCGGTATAGCCGAATGTTTGGTACCCCTGGCTGCTGACAAAGGTGAAATTGGCCTTCTCATCGGTCTCAAAGATGGTTTGCGGCAGCAGGTTTGCCATGTTCCTGAAGCGCTCCTCGCTCTCATGCAGGGCTTGCTCAGCACTTTTGCGGCCTGTGATATCCATGACGACATTGATACTGCCTATCGAATTTCCATTGCTGTCCAGGTAGGGCACGATGTCAGTATGAGTCCAGATAACTTGCCGCGACGGCAGTATCGTGCTGCCCAACCTGCCCACCGCCGGTATTTTTGTGTCCATGACCTCACGGCTGAGGGCCAGGAACCGGGCCGCCTGATCGGGAGGGAAGAAGTCGTTGAATGTTTTACCTACTGCCTCTTTGGGCGATACCCCGAGGGCATTGGCGCCTGCTTTGTTGATGCGCATAAAGCGGCCTTCATGGTCGATATAAACTATCATGAGGGGCACCGAGTCCAGGATGGTGCGGTATTCCTCGCGCTGCCTGCTCAGGGATTGCTCCGCCTGCTTGCGGGTGGTGATATCGGAGTGTGTTCCTACCATCCTGACGGCCGTACCGTTAGCGTCCCTTTCCACAACCCTGCCTCGGATAAGGATCCAGCGCCACTTCCCGGATTTGGTGCGCATGCGGACCTCCAGCGAGTAGCCCTCGCCGCTTCTGATGTGACTGTTGATCTCACGCTCCGCACCCCCGATATCTTCAGGGTGAACCAGGCTTCGCCACGAGTCATGAGCCTGGGGGAACTCGTACGGATCGTAGCCGAGCATGGTGTAATAGCTCGGGCTGAATACCGCCGCGCCGGTTGTGATGTTCCAATCCCATACGCCCTCGTTGACCGATTCCAGCGTGAGCTTGAGCCGTTCATCGCTATCTCTTAAAGCCTGCTCGGTAAGCTTGTGCGCCGTTATATCGGTCATCAGGGCATTTACGCCAACTATCTGGCCTTCTTTATATATGGGGAGACTGGAGGAGCGGACCCAGATCACCCGGCCGTCTTTGTCCAGGACGCGGAATTCCCAGGGTTCAAGCTGGCCTGAAAGCAGCCGTTCGAAGCTGCCTACAAGGCCCGGCAGGTCATCCGGGTGGATCAGCGGCATGAATTGCTGCCCGGTCAGTTCGGCTACCGTGTACCTGGTGAAGCGCTCAACGGCCGGGCTGGTGTAGGTGATGCGGCCCTCATTATCCAGCGTGTACAGCACGTCGTTGATGTTCTCCACCAGGGTACGGTATTTCTCCTCGCTGGCGCTCAGCGCTTCGAGCCACTGTTTGCGCTCCGTGATATTGCGCGCTACCATTACTGAGCCGTTATATCTGCCGTCGATCATGATGGGAGACACTGTGGCAGAGTAGTGCTGAAGGCCGGATGGTACCTGGAGGCTGTAGTCGAACTGGCTGGCTTTCCCGGCCTTATTTTTAGCTATGGCGGCCGCGGCCATCTCATTGAAGTGGGCCGGCATGATGTCGCTGTACTTTTTGCCCATAAAGGCATCGGGGCCGGCGAAAAGCTCCTGCGATGCGCTGTGGTAGCTTACAAACCTGCCCTCGTCATCGAGGACAAATACCAGCTCGGTCATGGCCGAGAGGATGCTGTTCATCCGGACCTCGGATTGCCGCAGCGAATGCTCGGCCAGCTTGCGCTCGGTGATGTCGTTATAGATGGCCACGATCTCGCCGCTTTGCATCCGGTAAACCCAGTTCTCACGCCATGAGCCAGGATCGCGGTCATCGCGGTAGATGCTGTCAGCGAGATACTCGGCCTTGCCGCTGCGCCAGACTCGCTGTAATACTTTGAATAGGCCGATAACCTTTACACCGGGGAAGACCTCGCTGACACGCCGGCCGACGACCTCCGTGCGGCTGACCCGCTCGATCTTCTCGGCTGCAGGGTTGAAAT
>Ga0268277_1001837_pt1 | contig 13386 bp, 10 predicted proteins | sample saktaG_5_FD_190132 | JGI IMG/M metagenome (GOLD analysis project Ga0268277, IMG submission 190132) | Saline water microbial communities from Sakinaw Lake, British Columbia, Canada - sak_2010_1_5_50m | ecosystem: Environmental > Aquatic > Non-marine Saline and Alkaline > Saline ...
CAGTGGTCTGCTGGATGCTAGATGCACCTTCACTGCCGCTGCCCCCTAGGCACTTCTGCCACTCTAACGACCCGCTTGAGCTGAGCTTGACCACCCAGTAATCAGATTCACCATGGTTGCCGCTGACATCGCCGTCATTGGAATTAGCGCTTCCGGCTACGATATAGCCTTCGTCAGTGGTCTGCTGGATGCTATATGCATTATCCCAGTCGCTTCCCCCGAGACACTTCTGCCACTCTAACGCACCACTTGAACTGAGCTTGACCACCCAGGAATCAGATTCACCGTGGTTTCCGCTGACATCGCCGTCATTGGAACTAGTCTTTCCAGCTACGATATAGCCACCATCAGTGGTCTGCTGGATGCTATATGCATTATCCCAGTCGCTTCCCCCGAGACACTTCTGCCACTCTAACGCTCCGCTTGAGCTGAGCTTGACCACCCAGTAATCAGATTCACCATGGTTTCCGCTGACATCGCCGTCATTGGAATTAGTGAGTCCAGCTACGATATAGCCTCCGTCAGTTGATTGATGGATGCTTTGTGCCCATTCAAAGCCGATGCCCCCGAGACACTTCTGCCACTCTAACGCTCCGCTTGAGCTGAGCTTGACCACCCAGGAATCAAAACCACCGTGGTTTCCGCTGACATCGCCGTCATTGGAATTAGTGAATCCAGCTACGATATATCCTCCGTCTGTGGTCTCCTGGATGCTTTGTGCATTGTCTAAGTCGCTGCCCCCGAGACACTTCTGCCACTCTAACGTCCCGCTTGAGCTGAGCTTGACCACCCAGTAATCATCAAATCCGTGGTTTCCACTAACATCGCCGTCATTGGATTCAGGACCTCCAGCTACGATATAGCCACCGTCAGTGGTCTGCTGGATGCTATATGCATCATCCCAGTCGCTGCCCCCGAGACACTTCTGCCACTCCAGAGAGACGAATGCTGATGCGGCAGCGTTCATTGTACTATGAGCAATGCTATTATTCTCCGATTCATTAAAGCTCGGAATTCGAGTATCAAGAGCACTTCTAATAGACCGATTTCCGTGCTCCTGAGTAAAGCGCATCGGTATTGTATTTGGATCGTAATGCGGTGTCCAGGATAATTCATGAGAGGATAAATAGGATGATTCAGAATAGCCAGAAGAGAAATTGGAAAGAGGATTTTCGGCCAGAGCAGGCATAATAGATACAAAAAAGATAGCCACACAAAGGAGAACTAAATATTCCATAGATCCGCGTTTCTGCATTGATACCAATCCTTCTTTAATAATCACTAACTGTAAAACTATCTTTATCTATTAAAACATTTCGGAAGAGGGCAATATCGCCCAAAGATCCATGATCACCTCCATAGAATCAACAAGCCGCAATCCAGGCGCCAATGCCCCCCCTCGATCCGCCCCCACGCCCGCGATCATCCGCCCCTCCCCATCCGCTCGATCTCTATCTGAAATATCCTCCGAAGTATCGCGAGGGTGCAGGCTTAAAGTCGGCTCGGTCCCAGCAGGCCCGAGGCTGCTGGAAAGAAGGCTTGCCCGGCGGCTGTAGGGCGTATCGGATGCGCAGTGATGCATTCCGACCTCGCGCTGGATCGATGCAGCCCTCAGGCGCCCTATCGAAGATCGGAGAGAGGGCCCTCCCCCATCCCTCCGGCCTGAGCCGCTCCATGATCCTCTTGTTGTGCAGGAATGTCCCCCAGACGATAACAGCCTTCCGTCGATCGAATAAGCCTGCCGTAAGGAGGAAGCGACATACCACTTCATCGAGACTACAGCAGCCAGGCCACCATCGACAGATCCGTCTTTCAAGCGTTACGAGTTAATGGGATAACCTTCTCTCCTGAGACCCAAGTATTGAGGAAGCGATATGGAGCCCCAAAAAGAGCTGATAGCGGCGGCGAGGGGGGAGGTCGAGGTCGACCTCCTGCTCGAGGGAGCGGAGATTGTAAACACCCTGTCCGGCGAGGTCTACAGATCAGCAGTTGCCGTCCACAAGGGCCGCGTGGTCGGATTCGACTGCCCGAGCGCTGCAGAGGTCATGGATCTGTCAGGCCTCGTCATCGCCCCCGGCTTCATCGACGGCCATGTGCATATCGAGTCATCCATGGTTACCGTCCCCGAGTTCGCCCGGGCGGTTGTGCCGCATGGCACATGCACCGTCGTGACCGATCCTCACGAGATCGCAAACGTGCTCGGAATTGATGGCATCGCCTATATGCTGGACTCGGCCAGGCGCGCTCCCCTAAACGTCTACGTGATGCTTCCTTCCTGCGTTCCTGCAACGCACCTCGAGACCTCGGGGGCGGTCCTCGATGCCGAAGCCCTCCGCGGCCTGCTCGATCTGGATGGCGTAATAGGGATTGCCGAAGTCATGAACTACCCCGGCGTGATCTACAGGGACCCTGCCGTGCTTGAGAAGATCCGCCTTGCGGGGAATAGGCCGGTCGACGGCCACTGCCCGCTTCTCACCGGCCGCGACCTTGCCGCCTACGTCATAGCGGGCATTGGTTCAGACCACGAGTGCACATCCTTAGCGGAGGCGCGGGAGAAGCTCCGGCTTGGGATGTACATAATGCTCCGGGAGGGGACGGCCGCAAAGAACCTCAAGGACCTCTTGCCCTTGGTCGAGAGCCTCAACTCTCGGCGTTTCCTCTTCGTATCCGACGACAGGCACGCGTCAGAGATCATACGAGAGGGGCATATCGACTTCATGATCCGAACATCGATCGAGATGGGCATGGACCCAGTGATGGCAATTCAGATAGGAACGCTCAACGCAGCCGAGCGCTTCGGCTTATCCGACTTGGGGGCGATCGCTCCAGGATTTCGGGCGGATCTCGTGGTGCTCAATGATATCGAGGAGATGGCAGTAGAGATGGTCTTTAAGGATGGGGAGGTCGTCGCGGAGAAGGGCCGCCTGCTGCTCTCGCTTGAGAGGCACAAACGGGCGCTGCCCCAAACGTTTCGCGTTGGCCGTCTGGATCGATCGTCCTTCGAGATCGAGGCACGCGCAGGGCAGGCGAGGGTGATAGAGGTCCTGCCCCATCAGATCATCACGAGACAGCTCCTTCTCCATCCCCTGGTGGAGGAGGGAAGCGTCGTCTCCGATACCCGTCGGGATATACTCAAGATTGCGGTAGTGGAGAGGCATAGTGCCACGGGTCGGGTGGGGTTGGGCCTCGTTCGAGGATTCGGCCTCAAGGAGGGGGCGATTGCCACATCGGTTGCCCACGACTCCCATAACATCGCGGTTGTCGGCGTATCATCTGAGGAGATGCTGGCAGCGGCGAGGGCTGTAGCGGAGATGGGCGGCGGCCTCGTGGCGGTGAAGGATGGATCGGTCCAGGCATCCCTTTCGCTACCCATAGCAGGCCTCCTCTCCGAGGGGCCTATGTGGGAGGTCGTCGTTGGGATTGAGGAAGTCAAGGAGGCGGCCCGAAAGCTGGGTTCGACGCTAGAGGACCCCTTCATGACGCTCTCCTTCATGGCGCTTCCTGTAATCCCTGATCTGAAGCTGACCGATATGGGGCTTGTCGACGTATCGAAGTTCAGGCACGTCCACATCTTCCCCGATGCTAGCTGGCCGTGAGATGGACGAGAGAGGACGAGATGGCTGAGAGAGACAAAATGGAATCGGGACGCACCTGCCGCATGAAGAATATCGATCCTGGGAATGGCGGCGTCTGGTTTCGCTGGAACCGAAAGAACATCAACTCCATAGCTTCCCTCATCCACCTCAGGCCCGCCAGGCCAACTGATTCGCCGAGGCCCGGCATCATGCTCTACAGCTTCTCGTCCCTCCAGGCAGATGAGGTCTATCGAGAGATCGAAATGGCCAATGTGGATGCGGTATACATCGCAGGAGGACCGCACCCCTCCGCCCGGCCAAAGGAGGCGCTCGAGCACTTCGATTACGTCGTTGTGGGCGAGGGGGAATTGGCGTTGCCCAAGCTCTTGGATGCATTGATCCAAGGACAGGATCCAACCGGCATAAGCGGCGTCGCCTGCATGAGGGGTGGAGAGATGGTCCATAATCCGCCGGGCGAGACGGTCGACCTCGACCTATTTCCGCCATTCAAGCCGCCGTTCATTGCACCGGTCGAGATCTCGCGGGGCTGTCCATGGGGCTGTGCGTACTGCCAGACCCCGAGGCTCTTTGGGAGCTCAATGCGGCACAGATCGACGGAGACGATCGCGAGATTCGCCCGCTTTCTTAAGGACGTCCGCTTAACAACGCCAAATGCGCTCGCCTACGGATCGGACGGGAGAGTTCCCCGCCTGGATAAGGTCGAGGCCTTGCTTCGCTCCCTTGCGGACTTGGGCCGGCCCATATACTTCGGCACCTTCCCCTCTGAGGTCAGGCCTGATTTCGTATCCTCAAAGGCCCTTGAGCTGATAACACGCTTTTGCGCCAACAATACGCTCTCCATAGGGGGGCAGTCGGGAAGCCCCCGTGTGCTTCGGGAAATTGGGAGGGGCCATGGAGTGGAGGCGGTGGCAGACGCCTGCGACCTATCCATCGACTTCGGCCTCGTGCCACAGGTCGACTTGATCCTGGGCCTTCCAATGGAGGGGCCGGATGACCAGATGGCAACGCTCGAGCTTGCCCGATGGATCGTCGGTCGAGGGGGCCGAGTGAGGGCCCATCACTTCTCTCCCCTGCCGGGAACGCCGCTCGAGTGGTCGGCCCCCGCTTTAATCGAGAAGGAGGTTTCTTCAAGCCTTGGACAATTGGCCCTGGAGGGAAAGCTTGAGGGTACCTGGCAGCCTACAGGTGGAACTGTCTGAAGGGCTTTCTGTACTGGTCCTGGATCCGGTACCTGATCACGATGCTCTCCTTTGTGGCCTGGATCTCCCTCACCGCCTGGGAGAATAGATACCAAATGAACCCCCGGTCCGGAAGCCTGTATTGGTCAGGAAGGCTTGAGACGAACTCCGTCTCGTTGAGGATGAAGCTTCGCAAGAGCTCGCTTCCCGAGGTCAGGAGGAAGGGAAAGCTCACCTTCTCGACCTCCTGCTGAGCGGATCCCTGCAGCCGAAGCCTCCTTATCAGATACTCCCGGTATTCGTCCTCGGTGATCAGTAGTTCTCTTAGGTCGCATTCCTCGCTCATGGTATCATCGGCATGTGGTGGTCGTCCGTTGAGATAAAGCTGATCATGCGCCCCTCTCATGCCACCTGCACGACCTTCTTCCAGACTCCCCTCATGACGTTCATTCCTTCGTCCTCCACCTCCACCATAAGCTGATACTCCCCGCTCTTAGCATCCGCCTTGTCCAGCTTGAGGCCGAGATTGAATAATGGCGATTTTGATAGCGTAAGCGACGGCAAGATCTCAAGCTTGGGATCGCTCGATCCTGCATCCATCTTGTAGAAGCTCAGACTGTCTCGCCCTTCTTTGAGCGTTAGATTATCCCTCTGATAGTCTGAGTAGGACCTCGTCGAGTCGATGATCTTGAGGAGCGTGGGGGAGATGTAATGGTCGAGTCCACTTATATCCGTAAGCGAGTTGAGCCGACCGTCCTCGCCGAAGAAGGCGACTGCAGGGATCTCGGTCTCGTTTTCCTTAAGGATGCAGCGGGCGAAGTAGGTCAGGTATATGCTGAGGTTGGCGGGCAGGTTCAAGCTCTTCATCGCCAAAACGGGGCCGACCTCTGATGTGTCGCTTGAGACCACGTGCTCGGTCGCCGGCCAGAAGAACTGAACCTGGGCCTCCCCTCCTTCGATGGGCTTTGTCTCGGACCAGACCATCTCCTGGGTGCTGTTATCTATCATGTAGACAGTGGCACTTCGAAGGTTCTCGTCGGCATCGGTCACCCTGAGGATGACCATCGCCGGGCTCGACTGGCTGGCAGAGGCAGACGGCATCTCGATATATATGACGGGCGAAGGGGAGTAGCCCATGGCCCGGATCATCCAGTTGGTCTCGTTTCTCTTCCACGAGGTGATGTCCCACTCCATTATGTGGTTGGGTGCCCGGGCTGTGATGATGGAGCGGCCGGAGCCTTTGCTTGTATCGGCCCCCATGTAGACGTCGCCGTATTCGTAGAAGCTCACCAAGAAGTTCTGGGTGACCTGGACATCAGGAATATCGACAACCGTCCAGCCCATCTTATCTCCGAAGAAGGCCTTTGTGCGATCGGTGATCTTGGCAAGGAGGTTTAGGTCCTTGTCCCAGACCTCCAGGACGAATACATCGGAGGATCCATTCTCCACCAGCTTGCCGTAGAGGGCCACCTGCGACAACGTCCACTCCTCGCAGGGGGCGGTGAAGAGCAAGGCATGGCCCCGTCCCTCGTCGATCCAGAGGCCGTCATCTGGAACTCCGTCGTCGTAGGCCAATATGATCGTATTCTCGCATAGCGCTCCTTGGCAGGATAGCAGCATCAAAAGGATGATCGGTATCGATTTGCGGCTCATCTCATCACCTTTTAGACAGATCCCCCTTCTGTGGCGATAACCCTTCCGGTCCGCCTTCGCAGCGTTTTCCACGGCAGTTGGATCCTCAAGGCAAGATATTCACTCCAATAAATCTACTTAAAGAGCATGAGAAACGCTCTTCTTGTGCTCATGATGGCGACCTTGATGGCCGCTTCGATCCAGCCGATATCGGCTGATCAAAACGAGGATTACGCTATGGCCTTGGATTTTCGCGAGGAGGGCCGATACGATGAGGCCCTCTCATCCATCGATAGGGCCCTACCGGAAGATGATACGGATATCGATTCCTTGGAGCTCAAAGGCGATATTCTGGTCGACTTAGGGCAACTGGATGAGGCATTGGACGTCTACTATGATCTTTTGGATATCGATCCAGACATCCTCGATGTGAGGCAGAAGGCCTGCCGCATCCACTACGAGATGGGAGATTACCTCCAGTGTTGCGTATGCTGCGATGAGAATCTGAAGGTAGATCCGGCCTACCCCCCATCGTTGACGCTCCAGGCGGACTGCCGGCAGCAAGCGGCCAGGGAAGGGGGTACCGATTATAAGTTGCCGGACGGATGGGGTGGGAATGACGCTCTCGCTTCAGAGATACTGGAGATCTACGACCGGGCAACGATTGCGAATCCCAATATTCCTTTGGATATTCCCCAATCCTTTCTCTCCATCTCCTCGCTCCGATAGGAGTAATAGCAGTTGGTGAGATCGAGGTACCAGCCCAAGCCCTTATAATTCTCGATCAATCTCTTGAATACGTATTTATCATAGACGAGATGCCCCTCCAGGGCGCTCCAGCGAAAGAGGGGGCTGCCATACTCGGCACCGGAGAGGCTGATCTAGTATCCGATGGTGGAGTTCTCGAACTCGGCTCGCTTCGAGAAGGATGCCTCGCTGAAGGATGCGTTCTTAACGAATCGAACATCGCCTAGGTTCGCATTATCGTTGAACCGGCATTTTCTGAAGGTTGCGTTATCCTCGAATACAGAGCGCTGGAGGATCGCCTCTCCACCGAAGGTCGAGCCATCGAACTCAACTATCCCATGGAACTGGGAATCGTGCATGTTAGCGGCCTTGCCGAAGGTCGCCTCTCTGAAGTAGCTCTTATCGCCGAAGGTGCAATCCATCATGGTCAGGTCGTCGCCGAAGCTTGCCTTTATGAAGTACGCGGGGCCGCGAAACTCCCCCTTGATGCTGGCAGCCTTTGAGAAGACCGCCGAGACGAAGTCGGCGCTTTGGTTGAATTCCGTCCTTGTGAAGTAGGCAAGGCCGAGGAACTCTGCCTCTCGAAATCGCGCCTCCTCAAACCTGGCTCCTCCGAATACCGCCGAATCATGGAACTGGGCGTTCGAGAAGTCGGCGAAATCGAGGAATCGGGCCTTGGGGAACCTCGCATCCTCCTGGAACTGGCACTCCTGGAAGTCAGCGCCCTTGGAGAAGCATGCCCCCTGGAATTCGGCCTTGGAGACGAAACGCGATCCCCCAAAGGCCAGATTCCCGTCGAACGTGACGCCTTTGAAGTTGGCGCCCCCCGAGATGGTGCAGTTTGTAAGGGAGATCGAGCTTTCCACAGTCTCCTTTCGACCGGAGAGGTCGAGATATCCGACGATGATCGCCCCGTCGTGGATTACGTTCTCGCCGCTTGCGACCTCCTCCAGTATCTCCTGGGCCGAGGTCTCCGCTGCTGGATCTGTGCTGTCCGGTCCGCCAAAGGCCGGGGCGACGGTCATGATAAGTATGGCGAGGACGGCAAACGCCTGTATGGGCGCCATTATGCGCCCTGGCTTCGCATTATCTCGATATAATGCCTATCCATGGCCTTCAGGCCGGCAGTTCTCCCCTTCAAAAGCGTTATATCCACCCCGCTCTTCCTCTTTACCATGACAGAAGTTCCAGAGCTTCCCCTAGAGGAGATCCAGCAGCGAATGGTGGGGGTGTGGATCGGCAACTTCTACAGCAGCAGCGGATACGTTGGCCGCAAGCTCGGACGGAAGGGATTGCGGGAGTACTACGATCTGGGAGCCCGCCAGGTGGCGGGAACGTTCAAGCATATGGGGTTCTCGACGCCCATCCAGGTGGCGATCGCGATCGCCACAAACGAGGCAAACCTCTTCGGCTCCAAGATCGAGATCGAGGAGGCGGAGGATGGATGCGCCGTCTTGGACCGAGAGCATTGCGCAATACTCGCAGGAGCCAAGGCATTCTCCCGCATCGGAGCATCCATGCTTGCAAAGGAGCATTGCAAGATCTGTTCCGAGAGCCATTGGCGCCGCGTCTTCTCCGAGATGGGGATGGGGCTTGAGGTGGAGAAGAGCGAGGATGGCTGTTTGATGCGCATATCCCCAAAGAAGGGATGATGGAGGCGCTCTTCAAGCCCATAGGATCTATTCCATTTATATGTGATCGATTACAATACCATTGGCTATGAACTTGAAGCCTTCTGGATGGCGCAGGCTTGCCTTGATCTCGATATTGCTGCTCGCGGCCTCTTCGATTGCCTCATCACAGATGGGGTGGAGGATGGGACCGGGCGGGGCATATGGCGAGGGAGGGGCTACCTGCTGGGCCAATGGGACCTGCTCCTATCAGGGCGAGTGCTGGGAAAACGGCACCTGTTTTGATGGGGGCCTCGCTTGTTGGGGGAACGGTACATGCTGCATGGATGGAGAATATCGCTCAAATGCCGAGTGCAGCGAGAACGGCACTTGTTGTGCCGAGGGCAGATGCTGGGAGCGGGCCACCTGCTACGAGAACGGCACATGTTGCGGCGATGGATACTGCTGGGGATCTCAAAGCTGGGAGGGGATGGGCCAGAGATGGGGGCAGGCTGCGAGCGCAGCAGCTGCCGAATCTACGCCGGGGCTTGATGCCATCAGCGCCTCAGCGGCAGTGCTCGGCCTCGTCTTGCTCTTGAGAAGGCGGGTCTAGGGGGGGCGTTTCCAGCTCCTCCGCAGCCTTTATTTGGATTAAGGGCGATACTGGATATAATGCAGAAGATCTTATACCTGGTCGCAACGATCCTTCTCACAGGAGTCGCCTGCGGGGACTGGTTGACGGAGAGCCCTCCGAACTACGCGGAGATCAGGAGCTACTTCTCCGATCCCATATTCTACACCGCGCCTTATGCAGGAGGGGTCTCCCGCGCGCCGGTCGCGCTTGGAAGCTACGGCAACCTTAGCAACTACAGCTATCCGGCGTATATGTACCCAACAACTCCATTCCAGTCGGAGTTCAGGGATCGGTCGCTTGCGGCCATGCAATGGGAACAGTTCAACAAGAACTGGTCTTCGACAATGGATTACGTCCAGAACCGGTCCTCTCTGAGGATATATCGGGATGGGGGGTGGGTGACGGTCTGATAGGGGGGGCGGGCGATTGCAGGTTCCTTGTTGTTTATATGGGTGGACGTATCTCTCCATATTTTGCATGGGAAAACTCCGCAAGATATCGTTTATCTTTTTTTGTGCATGACCTCGGTGGGATCATTGACGTACCAACAGCGAATGAACGCGAATTTACCTTTATAAATTCCTGATTCGCTATAATTGAAGTACTAACCGCGAATGAACACGAATGAACGCGAATTTACCTTTATAAATTCTTGATTCGCTATAATTGAAGGACTAACCGCGAATGAATACGAATGAACGCGAATTTACCTTTATAAATTCCTGATTCGCTATAATTGAAGGATTAACCGCGAATGAACACGAATGAACGCGAATTTACCTTTATAAATTCCTGATTCGCTATAATTGAAGGATTAACCGCGAATGAACACGAATGAACGCGAATTTACCTTTATAAATGCCTGATTCGCTATAATTGAAGGACTAACCGCGAATGAACACGAATGAACGCGAATTTACCTTTATTAATTCCAAATTTGCTATTTATGATGTAATAACTCCTAATAAATGCGAATAAAAGCGAATTCACTCATTGACTTTGCATGTATTTGCGGTATATGCTATTGAATATATCGCTCCAGGTTTATGGTTATCGACGTGTAGCAGCTCATCGCTGAGCGATACAGAAATATGACGAATGAATCATATCGAAACTCTTCGATGATCCTTATCCACACAATTCAGCGAAGAATCCTAATTATTAGTGTTCATTCGCGTTCATTCGCGGTTGAAAAAGGAGAAGTAGTACTCGTTTAATATCGTGAGGATACTTTAGACTCCAATACAATGAGATAACTATTCTGAGGCATTGCGTATCCTCCGAAGATTGGCCAAAAGGGCAATTTACATCAACATATTGAGCATGTTCTCACGGGGCGAGGGCGACGACGCCGAAACATTTTTCCGAGACTATGACAGCCTCGGATCGAGGCTATGCAGGATAAAGAACAACGGGGATTCCAATGCCGCGCCTGACCGAGAAAGAAACGCAAGAGATCATCCGCTACATCGAGGCTGATAAGCCCTTGCCCGAGAAGTTCCGCTTTCTTCTCTTCGAGGAGAGGCGCGAGGTGGAGCTGGTCTGGAACGGCAAGACGAACGAGGTTTGCAACGTCGTCCTCCCCTTCCAGGTGATCGAGCAGGTCGACGAGCCGCGGGCCGAGAAGGACACCAGCTTTCAAAGGACCCTCTTCGACCTGGACCCCCGCGGCCGCCAGCTCAAGGGCTGGACAAACAAGCTGATCTGGGGCGACAACAAGCTGATCCTCTCAAGCCTAAAGAACGGCCCGCTCCGAGAGGAGATCGAGGCAGAGGGCGGAATCAAGCTAATCTACATCGACCCGCCCTTTGACGTCGGCGCCGACTTTTCGATGGACATCGAGGTCGGCGGGGATACATTCACCAAAAAGCCGAACATCCTGGAGGAGATTGCCTATCGCGACACCTGGGGCAAGGGCGCTGACTCCTTCATCGCCATGATATACGAGCGGCTGGTTCTGATGCGGGATCTGCTCGCAGAGGACGGGAGCATATATGTGCATTGTGATTGGAGGGTGAACTCCTATATCCGCTTAACATTGGACGAAATATTTGGTAGTGATCGGTTAGTTAACGAAGTAGTGTGGAAGCGAAGTTACGGACATGGGGATGCAAGAAAATCGATGGGGGCTGCCCAGGATACAATATTCTTTTTCTCGAAGGGTGATTCATACAACTTGAATCCTTTCTACCATGCCCATACCGACGAGTATTTGACTTCCTTCTTCCGCCATGAAGATGAGCGTGGGCGTTACAAACTGGAAAACTTAACTTCACCAAACCCAAGGCCAAATCTAACATATCCGTACAAGGGATACCCTTCTCCGCAAAAAGGTTGGCGAGTAAACGCCGAGAAGATGGCGCAGCTTGATGCCGAAGATAGGCTCTATTTCCCCAAGAAGTCCGATGGTCGCATCATGAAAAAAGTTTATCTTCATGAACTTGAAGGCCAACCAATGACCGATCTCTGGACTGATATTAAGCCAATTTCCGCACAAAATGCAGAGCGTGCCGCTTACCCCACCCAGAAGCCCCAAGCCCTTCTCGAGCGGATCATCAAGGCATCCTCCAACGAGGGCGACCTCGTCGCCGACTTCTTCTGCGGCTCGGGAACCACCGCTGCCGTCGCCGAGAAGCTGGGGAGGAAGTGGATTGTCGCCGATCTTGGCAAGTTTGCCATCCACACCACGCGCAAGCGGATGATCGGTGTGCAGCGGCAGCTTAAGGCCGAGGGCAAAGGCTATCGGGCCTTCGAGATACTCAACCTGGGCAAGTACGAGCGGCAGCATTACATCGGCGTCAATCCGAACCTCCGCGAGGCCGAACAGCAAAGGCAGCTTGCAGAGAAGGAGGCAGCTTTCGTCGAGCTGATTTTGCGGGCCTATCGTGCTCTAAAGACCGAGGGCTTTTCTACATTTCACGGCAAGAAGGCCGGGCGGCTGGTGGTTGTGGGGCCGGTCAACATGCCCGTGACCCGCCTATTCGTCGAGGAGGTGATCCTCGAATGCCGCAAGAAGCACGTCACCCGCGTGGACATACTCGGCTTTGAGTTCGAGATGGGCCTCTTCCCGAACGTGCTCGACGAAGCGCGGGCGAAGGGGATCGACATAGCCCCCAAGTACATCCCAGCCGAGGTCTTCGACAAGAGGGCGGTCGAGAGGAATCAGGTGGTCTTTCACGACGTCGCGGCGATCGAGGTTACTCCCAGGCTCAAGAAAAACAGCGTGGCTGTGGAGCTTACTGACTTTTCGGTCTTCTACTCGCAGGATTCGATTGCCGCCGCCGAGGCCTCCCTCAAGAACAAAAAGAGCAAGATCGTGGTAGAGCGCGGCCAGATCGTCAAGGTGAGCAAGGATAACGACGGGATCGTCAGCCGCGAGGTCCTCACCCGTAACTGGACCGACTGGATCGACTACTGGGCTGTGGACTTCAACTTCGAGAGCAAGCGGGAGATCGTCCGGGTGAAAAGCGAAGAGAGCGGGGATTGGGAGGAGGTTTGGACCGGCGACTACATATTCGAGAATGAGTGGCAGTCCTTTAGGACCAAGAAAGACCGCTCCCTGGAGCTTTCGAGCGTGTTTCACGAATGCAAGCCCGGGAGGCGCAAGCTGGCCGTCAAGGTGGTGGACATCTTCGGAAACGACACCATGACGATCGTGGACGTGAATGTCGAAGGGAATAACCGCTAATGAACACGAATGAACACGAATTTATAGGTTCTAGCGATGTATTCGCAATAACGGGGTGAATAACCGCTAATGAACACGAATGAACACGAATTTATAGGTTCTAGCGATGTATTCGCAATAACGGGGTGAATAACCGCTAATGAACACGAATGAACACGAATTTATAGGTTCTAACGATGTATTCGCAATAACGGGGTGAATAACCGCTAATGAACACGAATGAACACGAATTTATAGGTTCTAACGATGTATTCGCAATAACGGGGTGAATAACCGCTAATGAACACGAATGAACACGAAT
>Ga0268277_1001843_pt1 | contig 13344 bp, 15 predicted proteins | sample saktaG_5_FD_190132 | JGI IMG/M metagenome (GOLD analysis project Ga0268277, IMG submission 190132) | Saline water microbial communities from Sakinaw Lake, British Columbia, Canada - sak_2010_1_5_50m | ecosystem: Environmental > Aquatic > Non-marine Saline and Alkaline > Saline ...
GAGAAACAATTTTGGAAAATCTGGGTTTGCTAAAAAATGATTATTTAGTTAATGCCGGGGTTTTGATGTTTTGCAATAAGATTTCTAAATTCTTTTTGCAAGGAAAAGTTACTTGTGTTTTGTTTGAAGGAACTTCCAGTAATATAATTGATAAAAAAGAACTTGATTCAGATTTGATTTCTAATTATGAAAATTCTTATAATTTTCTTATTTCTAAATTAAATACAAAATATATTATTGAAAGGGAACGAACAGAAAAATTAGAGCTACCTAAAAATGCAATTAGGGAAGCTTTGATGAATGCTTTTATTCATAGAGATTATTTTTCAAATGGACATATCCAAGTTAATATTTTTATTGATAGGGTTGAGATAAGTAGCCCTGGAGGGTTAATTAAGGGCTTGGAAAAAGAAGATCTTGGAAAAATAAGTTTATCTAGAAATAAGCTTTTATTTGATCTTTTATCTAGAACTTCTTATGTTGAAAAAGCTGGAACAGGAATTAAAAGAATTAGAGATTCTATGAAAGAGTATGATTTAAATGTTAAATTTGAAAGTACTAGGTTTTTCACAGTTACTTTTGAAAGGGAAAATATTGGAGGAATTATGAAGAAAAATGTAAAGAAAATAATTGAAAACCAGCCAAAAACCAGCCAAAAACCAGCCAAAGAAGAAAGAAAGAAATTAATTCTTCAGGAAATAAAAGAAAAAACATTTACTAAAAGAGGATTTGCCAAAAAAATTAAAATGAATAAAAGTACAATCGAATTAGATTTAGAAGAATTAAAAAAAGAAAACAAAATAAAAAGAATTGGTCCTGTACAAGGTGGAAGTTGGGAAGTTTTAGAATTCAAAGGCTAAAACAAATCGGAGAGGAATTAGGTATTAGAGTTGTTGATAGTGTGATTGTTGGTGGGGGTAGGTGGTGGGGGTGGATTAAATTAAAATTCTCTTAAAAAATAAGGTTTCTTTTTCTCCTTCACTAATTCGTTTTATAGAATAGTCTGGTAAAAGCTCTTTTAATTTTTCTTCACAATTTTTTACAGATATTGCTGCGGAAGCAATTCCAGAAATAATAAAAATCATTGGAAAGTGCAATGTTATAGCTGTTGTTGCTTGTTGGATAATGTTTGTTTCAGAATCCAGTGTCTTCACAAATAAAACATGCTTCTCTATATTTTCTAAAATATTTAAAATATCTTTCTTAAAATTAACTAAAGAAATTATATCATCAATTAAAATACCAATATATCTATTTAAACTCCCATTTTCTACAAACTGAGCAATATGCAACCCTTTAACTTGATAATTATTAAATATTTTTGTTCTTAGATTTTGTTTCCTTTCTCCATCATTATCTCTTTCCAAACTTCTTAATGTCAATCCCATTTTTAGTAAAAAAAGCATTTCTTTATTTTCAATATATTCTTTATAAAAAGATAATTCCCCAGAACGATATTGTTCTTTTACTCTAGAAATTGTTTTTTCGTCTTGAATAAATGCAAGTTTTTTATCTTTAAATTTAATTGCTAATTCTTTAATGAACTCTTCACCCCAATTAAGAAACCCTTCAATAGTGCCCTTGGCCACACTCTCTACAGGATCATAAGACATCTCCAAATTCCTCAAAATATTTAGAGAGGCTCAATTCATTATCATCAATAATTATTTCACTTCCAGGAAGGATCATCATATTATTAACTTTAACAGGGATTTCTAAATATCTATCTAAAATTTTATTTCCATGAATGTCTAAAACAACTTCCCCATCTGAATCATATCCCAACTCCTTTAGTAATGCAATTTTAGAACTCAAATTAATGTTTTTTAATGACACTGTTTCCATATTTATTTCACTCTTACTTAATAAACCTCTTAGGGTTTATAAATTTTTCATAAACCCCCACCCCACTTCTCTACTAATTGCCCCTCTTCATCTGCTTCTTCTTTTTCATTTTAATATTAATAGTAATATTTGCCCCAAAGCCAAAACCCCTAAAATGATTGTTAATCTGATTATCCATTTTGTTTGTTTAGAAGATCTTTCATTAAAATTGTCTATTGACGCTTTTAATCTTCTTGTCATTTCTAAAGAAATTTTTTGCCTTTCCATTTCAGTATAAAACTTAGGATCATTAAATTTTGGAGGAATCCCGGGGTAAGAATTATTAAACTTATGAGAAAGCTCTTTATCGGAAACCTCTTCAAATCCAGTTTCAAAAGAATCATTAATATTCTTATAATTATCTTTCTTACTCATTTCCTAACCCTCAACTTAATCTCCCCCTCCTTTGCTTCTGCTTCAAGTTTTTTAAATCTAAGGTAATAACTTTTATAAAGATAAAAAATTCCAAAAGATAAGATTACCAATGCCCCGAGAAAAACCCACCAAGAACTTTGAAGATATTTTAAAGAAAGAAGGGGAATAGATAATGCTATAAAAAAGAGGGAAAACACTAAAGAATGATTCATCCTTAACTTAGTTAACTTCAATGTTTCATCAAAAGGAGTTTTAAAAATCTTACTCCACTTCCCATATGAAATAAGAACAAAAAAAGAATAGATAAAATAAGCAGTATAAATTAATAAAAATCTAAGAGGGATAAACTTCTCTTTAGCATAAATAACCCAAAAAATTATTCCAACAAATAAAAGGAGGATTGTACCAAATAATTGAATATTAAAACCAACATTACGTAATAAATTATTCTGATTCATTTCTCTCTAACCTCCAAGACTTTAATTAATTCAAAATCAAGATCTTTTATTTTATTAACACTTCTAATTGTAATATCTACCTTCTCTCCTTTCGAAACTATTTTAATATCAATTTTTTCGTCTTTTTTAGTAAAAGGATCTTGAAATTTTTGTTTCTCCCACAAAACAGCATCTCTGTCTATAAAGATCATTTTATTTCCCAATACTTTTTCAGGAACTGAAATTATTCTATATCTTCTATCTAATCTTGGATATTTTTCATCATAGTCAATCCTTTTCATTAATTTAGTGAATACCTCTACATAAAATTTGGTTGAAAGAAGAATTATTGCATTATCAAGATCACAAACATGTTTTGGAAATTCCTTAATATCTTCTTTAAATTCTATTTTTTTTATATTTTCTTTCTCTAAAATGTTTTTTATTAAAAAATCTCTTTCTCCAATTGCAACAAATCTTCCAGCCCCAGGTAGTCGAGGGTCAAAATTAGGTTCAACTAAAAATGCATCATCTAAAAGTGGCCGAATTCCAATTTGGGTAAAAGTTCCATCTGTTTTTTCCACATCAATTACCTGAGCAATATCTTCGATAATCAAACTTCTATTGTAATCTTCTAAAGTGTATTCGCGGAATTTTTTTACTTTTTCTTCATTGTAATTCATTTTAATTTTTCCTTATTAATTCATTTTTTATTAGTGATGATTTAATCTCTTCGAGAGCCTGCAAAACGACTATTTTAAAGTTAGATTGAGAATCATAAAAATTATCTCTTCTCATCTTTAATTGATTTTCAGTTATCTTTCTTGCAAAAGGGGTTGAAGTATGAAATTTTTTTTGACAAATAGGACAACAAGGGAAAAGGTTATCTTTCTCATTATTTGAAGAATCTTCATTTATGTGATGTATCTCTGTAGAATCATTAGTTTCACACCAACAACATTTATGTTTACATAAAACCATAATTTCATCTATTATTCCTTGGGAAATTTTTGGTCTCGCTTTTCTATTTTCACTCATTTTCTCCTCAACTTAATCTCTCTAAGAATTATTATTTTTTATAATTATCTAAAACCAAACTTTCCCCTTATATGCAATATATTCTTTTCCAAATTTCTTAATGAGAACTGTTTCTTCTAAATAAATTCTAAATACCTGTAAAATAAACAAAAGGTCTACAACTAAATAAACAATCAAATTATTAGTATAAATTGCTACAGATAGACAAACAAGGAGCCCAAAATAGTAAATCGGATGAGCAAATCTTGAATATATCCCAGATTTAGTTAATTTATTTGCTCTAGGAAGAATCCCAAAAGAATCTCCAAAATCTAAAACAGATTTTAACCAAAAAATATTTCCAATAACAAACAAAATAAGTCCAATATAATTATTAACTGAATTTCTCCAAAAATAAATAAACAAAAACACAGAAATTATAAAAATCCCAATCCCATCAAGATATTTTAAGCGCATTTTTTCTATGAAGTTAAATTTGTATATAAAATTCAATATTTTATTAATCATTTTCCCCTCAACTTAACCTCCCCTTTCTTTGCCTCTGCTTCAAATCCACCTCCTTCTTTGATTAGTTTTTTTAATTTTTCTGGTATATTAATCATATTTCCTTTTCCATCATTTAATGGTTTCAACCTTTTCCAAATAGCTCCACAAATATCACACTCATAAACATTAACATCTTCAGTAACTATAAGCCCCCAACCATTACATTCAGGACAACATCTTGCCAAAAGATTAATCTCTTCTTTATCATAATCTTCATCCCATCCAAAATTCATAATTCTACTTTGTTCTATTGGATTTTCAGGAGGATCTTTTCCATAAATCTCTTTATACATTTCAGCAGGGGTTTTTCCAGTATCACTCTGTTTCCTTATATGATTATACCAATAATGAAATTCTTCTAATTCTTTTTTTTCTTCTTCATCGTTTTTTGGATTTAACTTATCTTTGAAATATTCTTGCCAAGCCATTTCAAATTCTTTCATGCCAGCGATGCCCCCACCAATTTGTTCATCTTTTATAATCATTTTCAGTTTCTTCTCAACTTAATCCCCCTTTAAAATCCCAAAACATTAACATTCCTTTAACAGGAATTGGTTTTTTTAATCTCTTAACATTTTTTAAAACAAATCCATATTTTCCCCAACCAGAATTTGCAAGATGCTTATTTTTATCTTTTCTATGTTCTGCTTCTGTTTTATATTCTTTAATATCAACAAGCTCTGCTTTACCAACAATAACCCCAAGAGGTAATTTATCAAATCCAAATACTTTCATTGATTTTGCATCAGGAATTTTAGATGCATGAATTAAAAATTCTCCTCTAAAGTTAATTTTCCAATTCCTAAGTTCAATTGTCTTTTTACTACTAAGAATTAATTCTGCAAATGGTTGTTTTAATGATAAAGTTTTCATTTTCCCCTCAACTTAATCTCCCCCTTCTTTGCTTCTGCTTCAAGTTCATCTCCTTCTTTAAAACCTGAATCCTTAAGAATTTTTTCTGGTATGTTTATTTTATACTTAAAATAAGATTTTCCATTATATTCTCTTGACTTTTCTTTTATTATTTTCATGAATTAACTAGTGTTGGTTATTATATAAAAGTTAGGGACCCAAAGGTTTATATATATTAGGGACCTAAACATATTATGATATCCTGTAATAAAGAATATTTCCTATTGGGGTTTGTAGTGTGGTTTTTTATATTTATGGTAGGGTATTTTATTAGTATTGTCATTGGGAAGAAAACATAAAGTATTTTAATGCTTGGAGAAAATATTAATATATAGAGGTTAAAAAATGAAAATAATATCTTTATTTACTGGGGCAGGAGGATTAGATCTTGGATTTACAAATGCTGGATTTAAGGAAAATTAAAATCATATTGTAAAAACTGTTCTCCAAAAATAGAGAATATGCCCAATCTTCCGGAGGTCATGATAGTTCCAATAACTCTAAAAAATTTTGAAATTGTTTTAAAAAAGAAATTATATTCACATCCAATTAACTATGAAAGAAAGGGAGAAAAATTAAAAAGAGCCAGCTGACATAATAAAATAATTAATAATTCCAGTGACTATAATTCAGAGGTTGTTTGTTTAATTCTTCTTTAAACTGTCTCCACTTTGGCATAAATTGATTTATATATGCTTTAAATTTATCAGAATGTTTTTTCTCTAGAAGATGGACCATCTCATGAACAAAAATATATTCTAAACAATGAATTGGTTTTTTTGCAAGTTCTAAATTTAACCATATTGTCTTAGATTTAGGATTGCATGTTCCCCATTTAGTTTTCATCTTTTTAATTAAAACTTCATTAGGTTTTACTTTAATTATCTTAGTCCATTTCTTAATTATCGCATGTAATTCTTTTTTCATTTCTGCACGATACCACTCTTCTAAAATCTTTTCTTTTTTCTTATGGGAGCTATCAGATTTTACATACATGTCAATATGTGTCTTTCTCTTTAATTCAATTCTTGGATTTGGGTCTATTGTAACAATATTCAATAAATAACGTTTCCCAAAATAATAATGGCTTTCTCCTGATACATACTTCCTTTGAGTTTGTCTTTCTTGATTGGCAAAATTTGCTTTTTGCTTTTTTATCCAGCTTAATTTAGAAACCGCAAACAATCTTATTGATTCATCACTTGATTTTAAAGGAGCTGCAATCCTAACTCTTCCACTAGGAGGATATACTCCCAAATGTAAATTCTTAATATCTTTTCTTATAGTAGTAATTTCATAATCACTTACTTTTATGATTTTAGTATTCATTTTGGTTTTTAACAAGATCTAGAACCTTTTCAACTTCAGATTCATCTTTTATATCAAAATCTTCAAGAACTTCCTCAATGACTTTCTTAACTTTCTTTTCTTTAATCTTATTCCCCCTCCACCCATCTGGCTTATATTGTAAGATATTATCATGCAATACTAATGCTAACTTCTCATTTTTTCCTAGATTATCATATAATGCTTTCTTTGCTCCAGAATTCAGTTCTTTTGGATAAGGAGAAGTTCCAGAAATTGCTTTTAATTGTTTAACAAACCCAACAATTTTGTTTATGTATATAGCATAATTTATAGCATTTTCTTTTCTTTCTTTTATTAGTTGATCTAACAAAACAGACATATTTTCATAATATTTTGGATTTGTTGGTTTTTCATCAATAATTAACCTTCTAACATTATTTTCAATGACTTCAGCTACAGCTTCCTTATTCTTTCTTATTTTTTGAGGTAATTTTTTAACTGCATCTTCTCCATTTTTAACAATTAAGTCTATTATTGTAAGGTTTTCAAAAGTTGATACTACTTTACTTTCATTAGCATTAATATAAGCATCAATTAAATGTCTCATTGCTGGTTCGTATGCTTTAAGATCAATATAATCTCCACTTGCTAATTTTATGGTTTTCCTAACATCTTCAAATTGTTTAACTTCAGATCTTATTTTTTCAGCTTCAGATTTAGAATAACCTGCTTCAAGAATCTCACTTGCTAGGTTAGCATAAGACCTTACTAATTTTGAAGTTAACTTATAGAGTGTAATTCTTTTTTGTTCTGTATTTTTTAGATCTTCTGGATTATCAGTATCTCCACAGAAATATTCAATAAATTCTGTAACATCTTTTTGTGATTTAACTGGTTCACATAAAGCCCTCATACTTTCTAAAGAAGAATCAAGGTTTTCTTTAGCTGTCTTTATTCTATCTTTTAGTAATCCCTTAACATCTTCACCATCAAAACCCTCTAATGCACCAGTGGTATAATCTTTAACTGCTTTATCTAGGCTATTAAAGAGATCCTTATAATCAATAATATAACCATATTCTTTATCTTCGTCATCTAGTCTGTTAACTCTGCAAATAGCTTGGAATAAACCATGGTCTTGCATACTTTTATCAATGTATAAATAAGTTGCAGGAGGAGCATCAAAACCTGTTAACAATTTATCAACAACTATGAGAAGCTTCATCTGATTGGGTTCGTGGACAAATTTATCTTTAATAACTTTTTCAAATCCTTTTGTTTTTATATCTGGATAAAGCTCTTCATAATACTTATACATTTTTTGATAACTTTCATACTTTTGTAAATTATCTGTTTCTTCTTCAAAATCTGTTGTTTCTCCTTTTATAGAATTCTCATCACCATTATATGAAGTGATAATGGCACATTTCTTTAATCCATGTTTTTGGAATAGATCATAATACTTACAAGCCTCATAAATACTTCCTGCGACTAAAAGAGCATTTCCTCTTCCACTATGTAATCTATCTTTAGTTGCCATATCAAGCATAATGTCTGCTACAATTCTACTTAGTCTTGATTGAGAACTAAGAACCTTTTGCATTGTTCCCCATCTTTTCTTTAGTTCTGCTTTAGCATATGGTGTAAGTCCTCTAGTCTTTGCTTCAAACCATTGATCGACTTTATTTTGAGAAGTTAGCTTCTGGTCTATCTCTCTAGCTTCATACTGTAAATCTAAAACAACTTTATCTTCAACAGCTTCATCATATTTGTAAGTATGAATATAATTACCAAAAATTTCCTTACTCACTTTTTTATCTTTCTTTAAAATTGGAGTTCCAGTAAATCCAATAAAAATAGCACTTGGTAATACCTTTTTCATTGCTTCGTGCAGTTTTCCTGATTGTGTTCTATGGCATTCATCAACAAAAACATGAATATCTCCCTTTGCTCTAAAATTATCCGGAAGATTAACTTTAATTTCTTCTAAAAAATCTTCAAATTCTCTTTCAGTATTTCTACCGAATTTATGGACTAGGGAACATATAATTGGTTTTTCTTTTTTGTTTAATACATTTAATAGATCTCTACCACTTTTAGTCTTATAAATCTTCTCATCAACGCCAACAAAAAAACCTTCAATCTGTTCATCTAATTCTTCTCTATCTGTAATAATTAGAACTCTAGAATCATCTCTATTTTCAATTATCCATTTCGCTAACCAAATCATAGTGAGGCTTTTACCAGATCCTTGAGTATTCCAGATAATTCCCCCCTCTCTTTTCTTTATTTTGTCTTGAGATGCCTTAACTCCAAAGTATTGGTTATGTCTACAAATTTTTTTCATTCCACTATCAAATACAATAAAGTCATGGATAATTTCTAAGAATCTTTTTTTATTGCATATCTGCGTTATATGCCTGTCTAATTTATTTCTAATATCTGAATCTTCTTTCCATGTCAAATAATATTTTTCAGGAGTTTGTATTGTAGCATATCTTAATCCTTCTGAATCATTTCCAGCCATTACTAATTGAATTGTTGAAAAAAATTGCTTAATAAAAATTTCCTTTTGATTATCTAGATTTTGCCTTATTCCCTCAGAAACTGAAATTGTACTTCTTTTTAATTCTATAACTCCTAAGGCAATACCATTAACATATAATACAATATCTGGTCTTTTGTTATGTTGTCCTTTAACTGTTACCTCTTCGGCAATATAAAAATCATTTTCTTCAGGATTCTCCCAATTAATTAACCAAATATCTTCTTTATTTTGTCCAATGTTTTCTTTAACCTTAACACCATATCTTAGTAAAGAATATACTTCTTTATTTACATCATAAAGACTTTTATTTTGAGGAGAAGCAACCTTATTTAGTTCATATAATGCTTTCTTAATCAAACCTTCACTATATTTTTTCTTTTTCAAAAACTTAGTCAGAAGATCAACTTCAATGTTGCTATTATCTTTTCTTTCTTCCCAATTTCCTAAATATGTATAATGTAGTTTATCAGTAAACAATTTGATAAGCCTATTTTGTGTTTTTCTTTCAATCTCTCCAATATCTATTGTTTCCATTTTATTTTCTAAACTCCTTCCAAATAAAGTTTACTATTGGGACAAAGCATAATATAAGGGGAATAAAAAATAAAACTGCTAAGGTTATCTGATATTTTCCGTTTAAGATTATTCCTAAAAAATTGTAGAAAGAAACCAAAGCAACAATAGCGCCTGTTAAAGCTATAATTCTATTAAATCCCTCTTGTCTCTCTTGCTTTAATTCACTAACAACATATTCCATACCCTTATCAGTTAAACTTATTTCCATAGGGATGTCTAATTTTTCATAACTAATCATTCCCTTCTTCTTTAGGTAAGTTAAAACTTCAACAAACTCATCTCCAGACACTTTATTCTTTTTATGATCTTTAGTTATCTTTTTAGGATCTTCCATATAGTAAATAGATTTCATAATTCTAAAGCCGTTTTCTCTAAATCGTTTACCCATATTTCAGTCTAATCCTCCCAGTTAAAAGTTCCTGCATCATGCCCTTTTTAATAAACAGGTATTTATCTCTCTTTCGTTCAAGATCTTCAATCTCCACATCCATGTCTGAGAGAAAATTTGTAATATTTTTTTGTTCTATTTCCGAGGGTATCGGGATTGTTATCTTTCTAATATCCTCTAGGATTAGATTCTGATGAGATCCTGCTTTAACTTGGTTTAAGAGCTTAATTTGACCTTCATCTGATAATAGATAATACATAATCCAATCTAATTGTTTCTTATCACGAAATTTTGCTACTGCTACAGCCCCTCCAATAAAAGCCTTCTGCGAATTGCAGAAAATACCAACATTACCAATACATCCTGAAATTGAAATTAAAAGACATCTTTCATCTAATAAAATTCGCGGAAAACTAATAGCAACATCTTCTGGTATATAATAATCAGTATTAAAATTTATTTTTTTAGCCTTAAAATCTTTATTTTGAATAAATGGAATTGTTCCTTTCTTAAATTTACTTACTAATTTGGGTTTTATATAGGCAGAGTAATCAAATCCAGTTTGTTTTGTGAAAGATATGCAAAGAGATTCTATAGTTTCTTCTTCCCATTTACCAGTAAGTCTTTTTAATCTTTTTTTACCAGTAAGAAGCTGTTGCATTGCTCCTTGTTTGATATTTTTCTTTTTTTCAATTAGTTTATTCAATGATTCAATAAGGGTATCTGTATCTGAAAGAACTTGAGCTATTGCATCTTGTTCCTTAATATCTTTGGGTCTTAAAAGTAAAAATTTATTTAATTCATTTTTTTGTATATTGGGTAATCCCGATCCAATTCTTAAACTCATAATAAATCTTTCTTTAAATTTTAATAACTGGAATAAAAATTTTTTGTTAGTTTTATCAATAATTTTTAAAGAATAACAATGCCCCCCTAACCAAAATTTAGTCTTACAATAATTAACAAATCCGCAAGAATTTCCCCCTTCACTTATGGTAATTGTATTTTCTAAAGTATTCCATAGGGGCGTATATCCTGATTGTTGAACCCCTCCATTCCAGTCTGGATACTCTCCTGTGGGGGTTAATTCAGCCCGATTCAATTGTTGTCCTTTATTTATCTCTATAAAGTCCATTAGTTTATTTACTTCCCAATCTTCTGGAATTTCTCCAATTTCAGTTTGTTTTAGTTTTTGAATTGTTTTCATTTTAAACTTTAAACCCCATGTTCTTTAAATGATCATCAACTTTTTTTGTTGAGGTAATGACTTCTTTGTTTATTTCTGGCAAAGGAGTTTCATATCTTTCAGCAAGTTCTTTTATTCTTACTGCAAGTCTCTGAGATACTCTCTCGAGTTCACCACTAACTAAACTATGAATTGCATTCATCCATTTATCCTTAACAACTAAATCTTTAATTTCATTTTCTTTGAGATTTTTGTATTTGCTAAGAAGTTTCTTATCTAAGTCTGCTTCAACTTCTTTTATCTTATCTTTGATTTCTTTTTCTTTATCTAAAAGATTGCTATATTCATTAAGTCCTTTTAACTCATCAGCATACTCTGAATCTGCTTTTATTTCCTTAATTCTTTTCAATAATTCTTTTTTAGTAATTGTTCCTTTTTCATTTCTTACTTCAGAGAATAAGTCTTCTTCTCCAGAATTTTCTTCATCTAGTGTTTGGATTTCACTAGCAACTGATTCAAGATCCAATTGAAGTTTTTCTATTGTTTCTTTTTCTTTAGAAAAGTACTTGGTTATCATACTATATTTTGGAATTAAATCACAATCCCAACCAGTTTCCTTACCTTTTTTATTTCTCAAGATATTGATTTCTATCTTCCATCCATTTACAGCAATTAAATAAGTATCATCCTGTATTGTTTCATCCCAGTAGTTCATTAAGTGCTGGTAAATATCATACTTATCAATAAGCTCGATGTTTGAAAATGAACTAAGAATGTCTTCGGATACTTCAAAAATAAGTTCTTTTGGTTTTGATCCGATTGTTAAATCTCTCAACAATTTAGAGTTTTTATTATCCCAATTTTTGAACACTTCTTCAATTTTCTCTAGGAATCTTACAAACTCTTGATGTTTAAATATTGTTGATTTAACTTTTGTAGGTTCTACTTTTAAAGAAAGATAATCTTTTCGTTTACTTGGTGTAAACAAGATCTTCTTTAAAGAGGGATAAACTTTCCAATAGGAATCTAATGCCTGAATATCTTTTTCTGGAATGTCTCCTTCTAGATGAGCCTCAATATCCTGAACATCTTCTTCCTCTTGGCTATCAATGTATCTAGGAATGTTCAGATTATAGTTATTTTTACTATCACTTATTTCTGCTAAAGAAACCATCCTAGAATATTTTGGTTCTTCAATTTGTTTGGTAAATACATCAACTATTTTATGAAGATCTCTTGACCTGAGTCTATTTTTATTTCCATCTTTATAGAACCCTTTACGGGCATCAATCATAAAAATACCCTTTCTACTTTCAGCATTTTCTTTATCAATTATTATGATACATGCAGGGATTCCAGTTCCATAAAATAGGTTTGGCGGTAGCCCAATTATTCCTTTTATGTAACCTCTTTTAATAATATTTTTTCTTATTTCTGACTCTGCATTTCCTCTAAAAAGAACTCCATGAGGCAAAATTACTGTTAATTTTCCGGTGCTTTTTAGAGATTTAATCATGTGTAATAAGAAAGCATAATCTCCATTCTTTTTTGGAGGTATACCAAAGCCTTCAAATCGTTCATACTCATCTTCGTCTGCCTTGATCCCATTACTCCAATTTTTGTTTGAAAAGGGAGGATTTGCTACGACAAAGTCAAAGGTTTTAAGCCTCCCATTTTCTAAAAATAATGGCTCTGAAATAGTATTTCCTTTTTTAATATCTGCCATTTCATAACCATGTAAAATCATATTCATTTTGGCTAAAGCTCTTGTTGGACCTTCATTCTCTTGACCATAAATAGTGATGCCCTGTTCTGTTTCATCAGCTGCTTTTATCAACAAAGATCCTGAACCGCATGTTGGATCATAAACTGTTTGATCATGTCTCTTTGCTTTACTAATACCAACCACTTTTGCTATAACTCTTGATACTTCAGAAGGGGTATAAAACTGACCTTTGCTTTTACCAGACTCTGTAGCAAAATGTCTCATCAAATATTCATAAGCATCCCCTAAAATATCATCTCCTTCAGCTTTATTTTTACTAAAGTCAAGTGCTGGTTCTTCAAAAATTGCTACTAGATTTGAAAGCCTATCAACCATGTCTTTTCCTTTTCCTAGTTTATCGGGATCATCAAAATCTGCAAC
>Ga0268277_1001844_pt1 | contig 13343 bp, 13 predicted proteins | sample saktaG_5_FD_190132 | JGI IMG/M metagenome (GOLD analysis project Ga0268277, IMG submission 190132) | Saline water microbial communities from Sakinaw Lake, British Columbia, Canada - sak_2010_1_5_50m | ecosystem: Environmental > Aquatic > Non-marine Saline and Alkaline > Saline ...
GCAGTTTTTCGAGATCCTTTACCGTTTTTATCTTTGACGGACTTATCCCCCGCTCATCAAGTATATCCTTGACCTTTTTCGATTTCTGATATGCGAGACCGATCATTTCAGACAATCGCCGATCATAATAATCTCCTCTTTCAGTGAGTGGCATGTTCTCCTTGCTGTCGAAATAATCAGGCATTGGTCCCTCCTTATAAGTAAGCTGTCAGTTTTTACTTACAGCCATCTTTTACGTCTTCTGTACGACTTTACGTCCTTATACGATCTGGCTGTACCTGTCGCCCCCACCCCGAGATAAAATTCCTTTACGTCCGGATTTTCTATCAGATCACCGGCGGCACCCTCCATCACAATCTTGCCGTTTTCCATGACATATCCGTAGTGTGCAATCTGCAGGGCCATATTTGCATTCTGTTCCACCAGGACTATGGTGGTTTCCTGTTCTTCGTTTATTCTTTTAATTATCCGAAATATCTCTTTTACTACTAACGGCGCCAGACCCAGCGACGGTTCATCCAGAAGCAGAAGTTTGGGATGCGCCATCAGGGCCCGCCCCATGACGAGCATCTGCAATTCACCACCGCTGCAATACCCGGCGAGTGACTTCCGCCGTTGCAGCAATGCGGGGAAATAATTGTAGACCATCTCCAAATCTTTTTTGTACGGGCTGCCCCAGCGGGTGGCGGTACCCACTTTCAGGTTTTCTTCGATGGTAAGATATTTGAATGGCTGACGTCCCTCCAGTACCTGTATAATCCCCTGGCGAGTAATGGCTTCAGGAGATGAATTCTGGATAGACTTGCCATCATATACTATTGTTCCATCTGTCACCTCCCCGTTTTCCGGTTTGAGAAGTCCTGAGATTGCCTTTAGAGTAGTGGACTTGCCCGCACCGTTACTGCCAAGCAGGGAGATGATACGCCGCTTTTCAACGGCAAGAGACACACCTTTGAGCACCTGGATTACATCCGAGTAAACCACACTGATATTGTTCAATTGTAATAACATATTTAAGTGCCTAAAGTTTGAAGTGAGCTAAAGTGAACTAAAGTTAAAAAAATTTACTATATTTATTTCTTCCCAATGGATGTAAAAATAGCAAGTAATTCAATACATTCATCATATTCAGATTTCACTTTTTCCCAAGATAGCCATTTTGCTTCTACAATCACTTCCAGCCAATATTGTGTTTCGCTTGCTTCACTTTCACAAATTTTAATCTTATTTTTGAAATCCGCCCTGCTTCTGGCCCGATTAGCTTCCCTGTAATTTGCGCCAATGGAAGTTCCAGATTTTGTGATCTGATTTTTTATAACCCTACATTCAAGTGTATCGGGTAAGGCTGTCGATAAACGGATTATTTGCACACCGAACTTTCGAGTTCGCTTTTCAAGGTCTTTGGCGAATTCTTTATTATCCATAACTTTAGCTCACTTTAGGCATTTTAGGTCACTTTAGCTCACTTTTTTAATACGAAAACGGCCACAGTCTGAAGTTGGAACGGATGATCCTCCACACCTCAGCCAGTCCTTTCGGTTCAAAGAGAATAAACAGCACGATAGCCAATCCGAAGGCGAATTCACGAAGCGCAGCCACGTTAAGTCCGATACCCGCCGATATCCCGAGATTCATAAAAATATCCGTTGCCCCGCGCAAAACCTCATTTAAACCGGTAATAAAGATTGCCCCATAGATAGCGCCTGCAACACTTCCCATCCCGCCTATAATAACCATGGCGATATATTCAACGGAGAGTCCAAGTGTAAATGGCTCGGCCGTAATGCTGATCATATAAAATGCCCAGATAGCTCCGGCGATTCCGGCATAAAAAGAACTGATGCCGAAGGAGAGGAGCTTGTATCGAAATATCGGAATCCCCATCCCCTCAGCGGCACGGTCATTGTCACGAATAGCGATAAATGCCCTCCCGTATTTGGTTCGTATTAAATTGACTGCCATAAGTGTCATGAAGACGAGACAGATGTAAATCACATAAAAGAAGCTTCTATCATCAACTATCTCCAACCCAAATATGGTGGCCGTGGGAAGTGTAATCCCCATCGTGCCCCTCGTTAGACTTTCCCAGTGGACAAGGACATATTCAATAATGAACTGTCCGGCAAGAGTGGCAATGGTCAGATACAGTCCTTTGAGGCGACCTGACGGTATTCCGAAAATCATACCCACCATTGCCGTAATAAACCCGGCGGCAGGCACCGCCAGCCAGAATGGAAAGCCGAGAGAAGTGGCCAGAATTGCGCCGGCATATGCCCCCACTCCAAAGAAAGCACCATGACCGAGAGATATCTGGCCGGTAAATCCGATCAGTATGTTGAGGCCTATTGCAGCTATAGCCGCAATGCCGATCATATTGAATATATAAAGAGCATATGGTCCACTTATGAAAGGAAACACAGTAAAGAGCAGAAGAAGGCCGATACATAACCACAGCCGGCCAAAATCCGTCTCAAAGATAGCAAGTTCTTGTTCGTATCGTTCTTTAAAATTCCCACATGGGTGAAATTGAAATCTTCGCATTTTTACACACGCTCTATTTCTACCAGACCAAAAAGTCCATACGGCTTTACCAGTAAGATGAAGACGAGAACACCATAAGGAACGACATCGCGCAGTGACGTTGAAATATATCCACCGGTAAAGGTTTCCAGGAGTCCTATGATAAGGCCACCTATGATTGCTCCGCCGATACTGTCGAGCCCACCCAGAATGACTACGGGAAAGACCTTCAGCCCTATGGCACTAATCTCATGGACGTTAATCCCGTTGATAATTCCGAGAACTATACCGCTCATTGCAGCTACCAATGCGGCGATTGCCCATGAAAGGGCAAAGACCCTCCTCACATGAACCCCCAGGGAAAGGGAAGCTGTCTGGTTATCGGCAACCGACCTCATGTAAATCCCCTGTGAAGAATATTTAAAGAAAAGACCGAAAAGCAGAAGAAAAATCATGCCTGTTATAAAAGAGGCAACATACACCGGCGGAACAGAAATTAACCCTGCATGTATACCAAGACCACTCGGGAGAAAATCCGGATAGGTATGTAGATTCCCCCCAAAAACGAGTAAAAGAAACCCCTTGAACATGGCGGCAAGTCCAACGGTCAACATGATCACATAGATAAGATGTTCACCAATCAGGGGTCGCAGAAAGAGTCGTTCAATAACAAACCCCAGTATAAAGCTGCCTGCAAGCGTCAGTAAAAAAGCAACGGCAATCGGCAGCTTTGCCCACGTAACCAGAGCAAGGAACAAGAAGGCACCTGCGGCCATGAGTTCGCCATGAGCAAAGTTTAGAACACTCGATGATTTAAAAATCATGACAAATCCCATTGCGGACAGGCCATAAAGAAACCCGATGCTGATGCCATTTACCAAGAGTTGAAGAAAAAAATCCATGTCTCCTCCTGCTTAAGTGCCTAAAGTTTGAAGTGAGCTAAAGTGAACTAAAGTTGAAAAAATTTACTATATTTATTTTTTCCCAATGGATGTAAAAATAGCGAGTAATTCACTACATTCATCATATTCAGATTTCACTTTTTCCCAGGATAGCCATTTTGCTTCTACAATCACTTCCAGCCAATATTGCGTTTCGCTCGCTTCACTTTCGCAAATTTTAATCTTATTTTTGAAATCAGCCTTACTTCTGGCCCGATTGGCTTCCCTGTAATTTGCGCCAATGGAAGTTCCAGATTTTGTGATCTGATTCTTTATAACTCTACATTCAGGTGTATCGGGTAAAATTGTCGATAAACGGATTATTTGCACACCGAACTTTCGAGTTCGCTTTTCAAGGCCTTTGGCGAATTCTTTATTATCCACAACTTTAGCTCACTTTAGGCATTTTAGTCACTTTAGGCACTCTTTTTATACTTGCTAAACCGTAATTATGTTAACTTTAGTCTCAATCATACCAACCTGCCCATCCCGATAGCGTACCTTGCCTTTGACCTCCAGTTCACTCTCTTTGCCGTACATCGCCTCAATAAGCTTGATATACAGCCCGTAAACGAACCTCCTGCGAACTTTCCCCGTCCTCGTCAGCTCTTCATCGTCCGCATCAAGGAGTTTGTACAAAAGAATAAACTTATTAATCTTCATCGGATCCGGCAATTGAGTATTAACCTCTCTTACCTCGCCAAGAATAAGTTTCTCAACCGCAGATTGCTGGGAAAGGTCTGTATAGGTTGTATATGGAATCATCCGTTCCTCAGCCCAGTTACCAACGTTTCCCATATCGATGTTTACAAAGGCCGATATGAAAGGACGTCCCTCACCAAAGATTACCGCTTCCTGAATATAGGGACTGAATTTCAGGCGTGTTTCAACGAAATCAGGAGAAAATGCCCTGCCCTCCTTGTCACGTATTATCTCCTCTTTTCGTCCGATAATAATAAGATGTCCGTCTTCGTCAATATAGCCGGCATCACCGGTACAAAGCCAGCCATCATTAAAGGCCGCTTCAGTAGCACTAAAATCATTGTAATACCCCTTAAAGACTGATTCACTCGACACAAGGACTTCCTGATCTTCCGAAATTTTCACCTTTGTCCGCGGCAGGGGCTTACCAACGGTCTCCGGCTTCACTTCATCATCAGGCTGAACCTGAAATATCCCGCCAGATTCAGTGAGTCCGTAACACTGTTTCAGGTTCAATCCGACAGCCCTAAAAAACCGTATTACATCAGGGCTTATGGGATGTCCTCCAGTATAGGCGCTTAAAAACTGTGAACAGCCGACCCGATCCAGAAGGGGCCGGAAAACGATTACGGATGCCAGCCACTTGAGACATCGCAAATAGAGAGGTATTGGCAGTTTTTGAGATTCACGGTCAACCACCATTCTCCCGATCTTTTCCGAAAGGGCAAAAAAATTGCGATTGATCAACCCTGAATCGCCGATCTTAACTCTGATCTTTGAAGCCAGATCCTCCCAGAACCGTGAAGAGGTAATAATCACGCTTGGCCCTATTTCTCGAAAGTCATCAACAATTGTTTCCTGAGTTTCCGAAAAGTTCATGACCATTCCCCCCACCAATGTAACGCCAACCCCCCACATCTGGTCAACGACCCACGCCGGCGGACTGACCGACATCCAGTTCGCGCCAACACCGATCGGTGCGGTTTCAAGCCATTCCCTTGCCATTTCGGCAAAATTCCTATGACTCAACATGGCCAGTTTTGATATGCCCGTTGTACCGGAAGTCATAATCATCAATGCAATATCATCCGCCCTTCCCTTCCACAGCTCCTGTTCAAAAAGCTCAGGCTGTTCATTGTCAATTTCTCTGCCGAGCTCCAACAAATCTCGAAAACTGATCAGCCAGGGATTATTGCTGTAGTTTCTCATTCCCGTCGGGTCTATGTAGACAACTTTGCGGACATGTGTAAGTTTATCACGTGCATCAAGCAGTTTGTCCACCTGCTCCTGGTCCTGGGCAACAACATAAACCGCCTGAATCCGGTTCAGTGCGGAACTCAACTCATTTGTTACCGCTGAAGTAAACAGATTGAGAGTTATGGCGCCAACTGCCTGTCCGCCAATCTCACTGAACAGCCATTCGGGGTGATTATCCGTTATAATTGCGATATTCCCACCCCTCTTGAAACCGAGGGCTAAAAAACCGAGGGCGGTATGTTTAACATACCGGAAATAATCTTCCCAGCTATATGTCTGCCATATACCATACGCCTTCTCGCGAATGGCAACCCTCTTCTGCCCGAAACGCTCCGCCTGTTTGAAGAGTATCTGGGGCAGTGTATGCTGGGCATGGGACGCGAGAGTCTCCTCGTCTAATTGCTCTATTTTAGTATGTCTTCCCATTCAACTAAATCCATATGATAGTACGCAGTAAGGAGTAGGCAGTAAGCAGCAAACTGTTAACAAAACTTGTCTGCCTTATTGATCATTCCATAAAGCATCTTATTTACTTCATCATATCTGTTCACAAATTCCCGATAGCCTCTATATCCGGTTACACGACTCTGCACTCTGCTTACTCCCTACTCCCTACTCCCTACTCCCTACTCCCTACTCCCTACTAATACTCCTGTATCACCAAGATATGCCTTGATAACTTCAGGATGATCCTGGACAGCCTCAGGGGAACCCTCTGTCAGTTTTTCTCCAAAATTCAATACTACAACACGTTTAGAAATGCTCATCACTATGGACATATCATGCTCTACCAGAATCATAGTCTGTCCCCATGCTTCATTCAACTCAAGAAGAAATCTGACCATGTCCTCCTTTTCTTCAAGATTCATCCCGGCAAACGGCTCATCAAGCACCAGGAGTTTTGGTTCCAGTGCCAGTGCGCGGCCAAGTTCAACCCTCTTACGTAATCCATAAGGTAGTGACCCTACCAGTTCTTTACGTATGGCCTGTATCTCCAGAAAATCTATAAGTTCTTCCAAAATCCGGTGGTGATGGACCTCTTCCCTGCGAACCGACGGTGAAAAGACGCCTGCGAGGCCAAGGCTGTAGTTACAGTGAATATGACGAGCCAGAAGCATATTGGACAGAACAGTCATTCCAGGGAAAAGCTCAATATTCTGAAATGTCCTGCCAATCCCAATCCCCGTCAGCTGATGTGTTGACAGATTGGTAATATCTCTCCCGTTAAACAGAATCCGGCCTTTCTGAGCCCTGTAAAACCCGGTAATACAGTTTAGCAGGCTGGTTTTGCCGGCACCATTCGGCCCAATAATCGCTACCAGCTCTCCCGTATGCACAGAAAGATCAATCTCACTGAGAGCCTTGAGACCGCCAAAGTTCAGGGAAAGATTCTCTACTTCCAGCTCAGCCTGCACTTTGCCCGTCTTTTCCGGACTGAATATACTCGGCTGACCACGCAACGCCCTCATAGTATTGAACCCCTTGTTGTCCCAATTATAAAGCAAAAACCTTGTGTCTTCAGAAGCACAAGGCTTTACCCTTGCCAGCTTTGAATAACTATCATTGTCTGTCATTCCGACTCCTTCGCTTCTGTCATTCCGAGCGAAGCGAGGAATCTTATTCTTACTCTCAGGGCAGGCTCCGGGAGAAATCTTAACAGACGTGAATCATTAAGATTTCTCGTCGTTAACACTCCTCGAAATGACAAAATTCGAAGGTCTGACAGTGCCAGCGCAGGGCTAAAGCCCGAGTTACAGTTTAATTTTTGTATATATTACAGCAACACAAAGTGATAAAACACAGAGGCACAAAGAAAGAAATTTTACTTTGTGCCTTTGCGATTATATGTCTTTGTACCTAAAGCTATCAGCTTCAGCCGATAGCAGTTTCACTTTAAAAGTTTAATCTTTTCCTTTCCAGGAGTATAAAAATTCGTCAGCGGCGTGAATGTGCCATCCTCATGAACCTCCACTATCCTCGCCTTGAATGAAGCTCCATGATCGGTCTTTGTATAGGTAATATCAGGCACAAGCCCTCCAAAATCCTCATCACTAAACGACTCCAGCGCTTTGTTAATCGTTTCACTGTTGATCTTCCCGTATTTTGCATTTGCACGCTCAAATGCCCTCTCCATAATCATGCCAACGACAACCCCTTCCCAGTAAGAGGCGTCAAATTTTTCTACTGTTTTATATCTCTTCCACAGCTCTTCCATTAATTTGATTCCGGGTGTTTTATCAACGGGAAGTCCCCCTGGGAATTGTATTCTCAGTCGATCACGTATCAGGTCCTTGCCCAGTTTGAAGAAATCAGGATCGGTAGACGTCCATGTCCCCAGAAATGCCGGATTATACCCTATGCGATCTGCACACTTGAAAGTGGTAATAATGGCGGCGGGAAGCATCTGCATAAAAACGTATTCCGCCCCATTTTTTTTCAAACGCAACAGTTCGGTGGTAAGATCTACTGTCCTTGCCGGAAATTCCTCAATAGCTACAATATTTATGTTCCGCTTCTTCGCATATTCAACACTCGGCTTATGAATAGACCGGCCGTATGCATTATTATATGTCAACAGGCCGACCTTGGGAGCTTCCTTTCCCTTATGTATCGTTCGTATATACTCCATTACCGCATAACAATCCAGCTTATAACTGCCAAAAGGCAGATACATGTAAGCCACGGGCTCTTGGAGAATCTCCCAGCTCGTCGAATAATTAATTGTCGGTATTTTGTACTTCTGTATAATCGGCTTTGCTGCTATCCCGGACCCGGCACTCCAGGTAGCAATCATATCTATCTTGTCCCGGACTGCAAATTTCCTGACAGCCGCAACGGCCTCGGGAACCTTGTAAGCCGTATCAACAAGAAGCATCTCAATTTTATTCCCCGCGACACCACCTTTTACCTCATTAACATATTTAAAATAATCCTGCTGGCCTTTAGCGTGAAATTGCCCCCAGGTGGAAGCCGGACCGGTCAGATTGATTGCCGCTCCCACTTTTACCGTTTTTGCCTGCACCCCGGTCACCGAACCGAGACAGACCATACCACAGGCAACTATCAAAATAACTACAAAATTTAACAATCTACGCATACCCTTTCCTCCTTTTAATCTTATTGATGAAAAAAAAGGCCGTGGAAAATTCTTCCACGGCCTTTAAATATATAAAAAGCCGTGGGCAGTTTAGCTGGCCTGCCCACGACTCAGTATACCAATTCAGGTCAAGAGCGCAGTAGGCAGACCTTACCAAAAAAGCTAAAGAAGCTAAAAAACCTGCCCACTATGTTATGACTGACGTCTGCCATCTATGATCACCTGTCTGTAATTGCTTTAATTTCTAAACGAACCATTTATAAAAGTCAAGTAAAAAAATAGAATAAGATTTAACCTTCTAAGCTAACTTCAATACCTTGTCTACCAGTTTTTCGATACCTAAAGCAACCTTGAAAATAGTAGGTCCTAACATATATGCAGGGGTTGAAACTATTTTATTCTTTTCATCAACGGCAATCTCATCAACCCGACATACAACATGCTTTCCACCCATCGTTTCAATAGCATCCGCCACACCTTTATCATCACCGATCGTCAACTGAGGGCCGGCCGTTCCCAACACTTTAGCGGCAAGAACCGGAGCAATGCAGATAAAACCTGTCGGTTTTCCGGCTTTGTGCATTTCCTTTATCAATCTCTCTACCTCAGGATTTACCGTACAATCTACTCCCTTAAAAGCGAAATCGCACAAAACTTTTGCTGCTCCAAACCCGCCGGGGAAGATCAGGGCATCGAGGTCATCGGCTTTAACCTCTCCCATTTTTCTGATTTCCCCCCTGGATATTCTGGCAGATTCAGTTAAAACCTTCCTTGTCTCACCCGCTACCGGCTCACTTAACAGGTGATTAACCACATCACTCTGGTCGATATCCGGGGCCATCTGAATTATTTCGGCGCCGGCCCTATCCAGGTAAAATAAGGTAAGGGTAGCTTCGTGAATTTCACTCCCGTCTAAAAACCCACAACCAGATAAAACAACACCTACTTTTGCCATTTTCGCCTCCTTAAAACTTGATACTTCCTCAATACCACAAAATACCTTTTGAGTTAATAAAAAAGTGCCGCAATCCCTTCGTATCTCAGGTCAATTCTCATTCTTTAATCTTAATTAACTGGTTAGTGCCACGAGGTACAGACATAGAGCGTTTCAATCCACGCCCCCGCGCGGGGAGCGACTAAAATGTTGTTAGGCACCGCGATAACCATTGCGTTTCAATCCACGCCCCCGTGCGGGGAGCGACGAGGGCTCGTGTGAGATAGACACCGCTCCCCTGGGTTTCAATCCACGCCCCCGTGCGGGGAGCGACGGGATCGTGTACCCGGAATAAGAAGAGCTATTATGTTTCAATCCACGCCCCCGCGCGGGGAGCGACATTAGCATCAGCACTTGGTACTGCTGTGGCTGGGTTTCAATCCACGCCCCCGCGCGGGGAGCGACACATCATTTATTCCTTCTATTAATATAGGTTCAGTTTCAATCCACGCCCCCGCGCGGGGAGCGACACTGTGACTTCTTTTGTCGGCCATTTTGGTCTGGTTTCAATCCACGCCCCCGCGCGGGGAGCGACAACCCCGATCCTCGAACCGATTGATGGTGCGACGTTTCAATCCACGCCCCCGCGCGGGGAGCGACTCCCCGCCTCTACCAGCGAACGCTTCACAGCCTGTTTCAATCCACGCCCCCGCGCGGGGAGCGACGCCGGATAGTTGCTTTTCTGAGCGCGGTCGTGATGTTTCAATCCACGCCCCCGCGCGGGGAGCGACGTTGGCATGCCGAATTTCTCCAGGAATATGAGCCAGTTTCAATCCACGCCCCCGCGCGGGGAGCGACAAAATAGTTTTTCCAGAGGATTGGAAAGATGGTGTTTCAATCCACGCCCCCGCGCGGGGAGCGACGTAAACGGTAGAGATAACGCTATTGAGTTTATTAGTTTCAATCCACGCCCCCGCGCGGGGAGCGACAAAATCGGCAAGGGCACAGCCTTAGCTTTATGGAGTTTCAATCCACGCCCCCGCGCGGGGAGCGACTTTAGCCGCACTGTAATAACGACCATGAAGTAATGTTTCAATCCACGCCCCCGCGCGGGGAGCGACATTTGGTGGGGAAAATCAAGTCCACAGTAACAGGTTTCAATCCACGCCCCCGCGCGGGGAGCGACGTACCAAGTGTTATAAATGTATCGCACGCGGAAGTTTCAATCCACGCCCCCGCGCGGGGAGCGACTCTGCTAACGCTTGAGTCATAGCGTAAATTATTGTTTCAATCCACGCCCCCGCGCGGGGAGCGACTATAACTCTACAACTAATTAATTTTAAAAGGGCTATTTCCCATTTTCTGCGAACCGTCTTCTTTCAGCGCATACTATGTTCGATTGTCAAAGAACGCTTCCCGCAATCTCTTTATTTTCAATACATTACACGCCGCGCGAATCCCCCTGGAAATTCATGCTAACTTCAGGTTCGCGGACGATCTCAGACTATCAGCGGACCTTCCTGATCAATGGCCTCCTTGGCACCCACATGCTCAACGCGACGCCTCCAGTTGGAACCCAGATAATAGAACCTCAGACTGTCTGAATCGGGATTTATCTCGCTGATAAGCCTCTGACGAAGCGCCGTCCATTGCGCCGGGTCGACAATACACTCAAACACAGAGTATTGAACACGCTGACCATAATCAAGACACGCCTTCGCCACCCTGCGCAAACGGCGCTGCCCTCCCGACTCGATGGTTGCAACATCATAGCTGACAAGCACAAACATGTCCTTCTCCTCTATTTCCAGATAAATGGCGGATATCCGTCAAGGTCTCCCCTCAGGTAACGAGCCAGCAGCAAGGCCTGGGTGTGAAACAATAACCCGATGGTAACCTTTTCATTCAGAAACGGATGGACTATCTCATCCTGCTTCCGTTTCTGATAAGCAACCAGAAGGGTCTTCCGCGTTTCATCGTCCATCCGGATCGCGCCGGATTCAGCCCTGTCGAACCCCTTTTTTTGCACTTGAGACAGATTTATCAGAGAAAGCGCCATCCGATCGGCCATGAACGGTCTGAATTCCTCCATCATGTCAAGCGCAAGACCGGGCCTTCCTGGCCGATCCCGGTGCAAAAAACCGACCGAGGGATCAAGCCCCACCGATTCGAGGGCGGAACGAACATCATGCATGACAAGGGTGTACAAAAAAGACAAGAGACAATTCACCTTATCCAGGGGCGGTCGGCGGCTCCTTGCATGAAAGGAAAAGTCCTTCTTCTGAGCGGTTATCAGATGGTCGAATACGGCGAAATACACATTCGCGGCATCCCCTTCAATGCCGCGCGCGGCGTCCAGGGATTTCTCCAGAGCCAGTGATTTCAGAGAAGCGGCGAGCCGCTTCGACGCGTGCTGAATCTTGTCCGCACCCGGTTTATCACCATGATCTCTCAAGGCCCGCCGCAAGACCGTCCGGCAGTTGGCAATCTTGCCGGTCAGCACGGCCTTCGCCATTTCAGCGGATGTATCCGGATCATCTGCCCTCCGATATTGTTCCCTGCGCAACAGAACATTCCCCGAAACCGGCCCCTGTACCCGTGCCAGGAATCGCCCTTGTTCGGATAGAAAACTAATCGCCACGTCGCGTTCGGCGCAAAACCCCATCAGGAAAGGACTGAGGGATATCTGTCCGAAACAGACAATTCCACCAATCGTATGGATCGGGACACGCAGGCGGATCTCCTTTTCCACTTTTACTACAGCCGTCTCCCCCTCTTTAGCGAGATACGCCCCCTGTGTCGTGACAAAAAGAGTATTGAGGTGTCGTTTCATGGCTCTCTCAGTGCTCCCGATAAATAACGCTTTACGGATTTTCTCTTCCCGACTGTCTTCGGCAGACACATACCGGCCAGCGAGCAATTGTCACACTTCTTTGCGTAAACCGGTCTCGGTGTACGTCCGGATTCAATTAACTCGTGTAAACGCATTGCAGTCTCTTCCGTCAATTTCCTTAATGTGCCGTCAAACACAACATCAAGCCGACGTCGTGTCTTGCCATAAAAAAGCGCGCCACTCGCAACATCAACCTCAAGCATTTCTTCCAGGCAAAGCGCCTGGGCACAGAGCTGCACCCGGTCGCTGTTGTCTTTTTTCGGTTTGCCCCGCTTGTATTCCACGGGAAAGGGCACCCACTTTACCGCTCCTGATTCCGGCAAATCACTTACCCTATGCAACTCGACGACATCCGCCTTTCCGATCAGCCCCAGCCGCAATGAGCGAAGAGGCATGCCGTACTCAATGCGGACGGCCCCTCTTGATGCACGGTCTTCACTGTGGACTCGCTCGTGAATGATCCTGCCTTCAGCGGTGAAGAGGTTTTCAGCCCACGCCTGCTCGATATGGATCAGGGCACACTGCCGCTCGCAGAAGATCAGATGCTGTAGTGCTGATAATGGGAAAAGATCGTCTTCGTTATACATGCCACCTCTTGTTACCTAATTTCCGGTTTTCTTCCATTTTGCATTTTTGCCACGAATCCATCAGTTCCTTCGTGCAGAAAGAAGTTTTGCCAACCAAAACAATTTGCACCCTGTTGCCGGATGTGCCGTTAAAACTTCACCGAACGCCGTTTTCGGATCGTCTTCGGCAAGCATTCGGCCACCTCAACCGTCATCTTTTCCTTCAAAATGCCGAAATCCAAAGGGGGCAATTGCATCTGAAGGTCTTTGAGTACCCCTGCGCTTCGTTTGTTTTGCGGATTGTCCATCATTGCGTCTTAATCCTTCTCATTCAACTGTCTCTGTCCCTTCTGCGGAAGGTCCAGATAATTCTCGGGGGAGACAACCTTTTTGCGGGTCTTTCGTTCCAGATCTTTCCTCGCTTTCCCGGCAA
>Ga0268277_1001845_pt1 | contig 13340 bp, 10 predicted proteins | sample saktaG_5_FD_190132 | JGI IMG/M metagenome (GOLD analysis project Ga0268277, IMG submission 190132) | Saline water microbial communities from Sakinaw Lake, British Columbia, Canada - sak_2010_1_5_50m | ecosystem: Environmental > Aquatic > Non-marine Saline and Alkaline > Saline ...
GTGCAGTATCGGACAGATATTAAGCAAATCTACCGTTAATCTGGCTGCCGTATCGATTGTCCCTTATCTGATCGTTGGCCTTTTCGCCAGGAAAATCTTCGCTGTGCTCTTCGGCGCCGAATGGCTGATCTCGGGGATTTATGCCCAAATTTTGATGGTTTCAATTTTCAGCCTGACCATTAATCCGCCGGCTGTTATGTCCCTGCAAATCCTTGGCTTACAGAAATTCAGCCTCTATTTTGAATGTGTGGTGGCGCTGTTCAGGTTCTTGAGCATCTATCTCGGATATCAATTGTTTCAAAGCCATTATATCTCAATTGCCATGTTTGCGCTGGTAGGTTTTATAAGCGATTTTTACCTGATCGGATTCGTCTTTCAAAAGGTGCGAAAACTACAGCAGGTATCCAAAACCGGATGAGCCAATGACAGAAGATCACGAGAAGATAGAAATTCTATTTGTCATTCCCAACCTGGACGGGGGGGGCGCGGAACGTACGTTTGTGAACTATATCCGGGCGCTGGACCGCGAACGGTTTCAGATCAATCTGCTGCTCGTGGAGCGTACCGGGATTTTCCTGGGTTTAATCCCTTCGCACGTTGGGATTTTGGATCTTGGCGAAAAGCGGACAAGGCACAGCTTTTTCAAATTGATAAAATATATTCGGCACATAAAGCCGCAACTGATCGTGTCAACCCTGAACCGCATGAATATACTCGTTCTGCTGGCCTCCTCCTTTTTGCCGAAAGAAATAAAGATCATCCTTTACGAACCAAGTATGCCAAGCGCTCAATTCGGGACAAAGTATTTGCCAGGTTTTTATTTATGGTTAATTCGATGGCTCTATCCCCGTGCTTATAAAATCATCGCACAGACGGAAGCAATGAAAGCAGAGATACAATCGTATTTCAAAATTCCACCCGATAAGATACATGTGCTGGTCAACCCGGTCGATACCGAGTTTATTGCGGAAAAACTGCGCGATGCGGAAAATCCGTTTCAAGACGATTGTATTAATGTTGTCGCGGCTGGCAGGATCCGGGAAGAGAAAGGCTTCGATTTTCTGATCCGATCCTTCGCTAAGGTTCTCCGGCAAAATGATTCTTTTCGGCTTCATATCCTTGGAAAAGAGTTCGGCGACGGATCGCATAAACGACAATTGCTTGAACTGGTAGCGCAACTCGGTCTGCAGAACTCTGTTTTTTTTATCGGATTTCAGATGAATCCGTTTCCCTTTTACAAATTTGCGGATTTGTTCGTATTATCTTCCCGCTGGGAAGGGCTTCCCAATGTCGTGCTGGAAAACCTGTATCTGAAGAAGCCGGTCATCGTCACCGATTGCATTCCCTTTTTCAGGGAGATTATTCAGGATGGCAAAAACGGATTCATCGTCGATTTCGGCGATGAAGAGGCGATGGCTGACAGAATCCTGCGATATGGTCAATTAAAAGTCGAGGAAGGGTATCGCAATCGTCAGGACCTGAACCAGCTGTTTGAAAGTTTGTACGCGGGTGGGTGAGGTCACAAAACTTGATCTGAGGGTGAAGTTTGCAGGAAATTAAAAAAATACGGGTGTTGCTGATTGGCGGATTCCCGCCCCCGTATGGTGGGATAACGGTCCACATTCAACGCCTCTATAAACACTGCAAAGAACTTGGCATTGAATGCTTCGTTCTGGATTTACCCGAGCTGGCGGATAAGGAGTACACGAATCCTGACATCATCAATCCGCGGCGAATCTTTCGGTTACTGCGGCTCAAACGGAAACCGTTGCTGGTGCATTTTCATGTTAAGGCCTTTGGGAATGCGTTCAAAATTTGGCTTCTGGCTCTGTTCTTTTTTCGTCAAAAAAAGATCGTTACCATCCATAGCGGAAGCTTCACCAAGGAATTTGAGGATTATCCGCAATTTCGGAAATGGCTGATTGGGCGTATCTTGCGATTTATGGATAGAATTATTCTGGTCAGTGAAGCGCAGAGCGCGATTGTCCGGAAACATTTCATTGTGGAATTGCCGAAGGTGTCGGTGATCCCGGCTTTTTTGTACCCGGATTCCGATCCCGCCGGCTTGGAGCAGCCGATTATTCAATTGCTCCGGAACGAATCTCAGCCCGTCTTCCTGGTCAGCGGCGGGTACTTTGACTATTATGGCTATGAGATGATTATTCGCTTTCTGCAGGATCACCCAACGATTACCGGGATTTTTGCGCTCTATGGTAAAGGCGATCCCATTTACCGGGAGAAAGTACAGCACATGATCGCCGGTGTGCGAAATATCATCCGTTTCCATGACCTGAGTCCGGAAGCGTTTAACTGGCTTTTACAGCACGCCAATGCATTGCTTCGGAACATTGACCGGGACGGCGACTGTGTCACCATTCGTGAGGCCGGCTATTGGAAAACACCCGCGATCGCGACCGATGCGGTAGAAAGACTGCCCGGGACTTATCTGTTTCCCTATAATGATCGTGACGGATTTGAGACCGCAGTGTGGGATGTGCTTGCCAATCCTGATCGGGGTATTCCGGTGAAACCGGATGACAACCAAAAAAAAATCATTGCTATTTACGATGAACTTCGGAAAAAAGATCGGGAGAATTCGTAGCCGGGATGTATATTTAAGGCCGGTAGTTCTGAATTCGACAGAGATGGACTGATACAAATGATTATAGAGATTATTTTTTGGATAACGGTACTGATTCTGGGAATGACGTTTTTAGGTTATCCAATAATCCTGTATGTGTTTTCCCTTTTTATCCGCGACGAACAGATTCATTCCGTTGACTCTATTCCGAAAGTTACTTTGCTGATCTCGGCGTTCAATGAAAGCAAAGTCATCGAAAGAAAAATAAAGAATAGTCTTTCGTTGAGCTATCCGGATTTGGAAATTCTAGTGATTTCGGACGGATCCAGCGACGGAACAGATGCGATCTGTGCCCAGTATGTTCCACGGATACGCCTGATTCATAGTGATTCTAACCAGGGCAAGAACTATGCGATTAATCAAGCTCTGCCGCAGATAGATTCCGAAATTATAGTTTTTTCGGATGCTAACGCATTCTATAAAAAAGATGCAATCGAACACCTGGTTAAGCACTATATTTTACCCAAAGTAGGTTGTGTTGTCGGCAACCTGGTGTTATCCCAGACCGAGATGTCTGATGTCAGTCGAGGCGAGGGGCTTTATTGGAAATATGAGCATTTTTTGAAAATACTGGAGAGTAAGTTCGGCACATTGTTGGTGGCGAACGGTACGATTTTCAGCGCACGAAAAGCGCTGCTCTCGCAGCTGGAAACCGATGTTGCCAATGACTTTCAAATACCCATGAAAATTTCCTCTTTGGGATTTCAGGTGCGTTATGAACCGGAGGCAGTTGCTTATGAGAAGACTGCAACCGACAGCAGAGAGGAATATAACCGTAAGGTTAGAATCGTCAACCGCGGCATCCGTGGATTCATCAAACTCAAAAAATATTTACGGGGATTTCGCCTGTTTGAATTCTTGTTTCATAAATTTTTCAGGTGGATATCGGGATTGCTCTCGGTTCTGCTTTTCCTCTCATCTGCCATTCTCTGGCAGCAGCCGTTTTATCGGATTGTTCTGATTGTGCAGATTATTTTCTATGCATTGGCACTCGTGGGCTCTGTTGCAAAATCAAAAATGAAACTCTTCTATATTCCTTCGTATATCTGTCTGATTCATATTTCGGCAAGTGTGGCGATTGTGAAAGCGATTACAGGGCAGACATTTTCCAAATGGGCTCCGCCGCAGACCTCACGCTAGAAATAACTTCAGCAATCGGCCAAAATCGGCTGTATCAATATTCCCATTCGCTAAACAATATCACGAATACCTCAGAGGTCCGATTAATCGATTTTGCGGGGCAATCAGAGATACCCTGATTCATACGCACCGGATCACTAACTTGCGATAACAGATCATCCTATCAGATTGCACGATTTCTCTTGTGGAAATGAAAGCAGCTATCCTATATTTCAGCCAATTAAATAAGGTAAATATTCTTACATACATGCATGTTTAATGGGTTGGGGTGAAATGAAGGCTCATGGTTTGGGTTTGATTTCCATCTGCATGTTTATGCTAATCCGGTGCGTAGATGAACAGGTCGTAACGGATCCGCGCGATGATGACGAGGCGGATTATGTGCTTTTAACGGACAGAACATCACGCTATACTTTGCGTGTCACTCTCATCGATTCAATGGTGTTCCTCGAGCACCCTTATTCCGTTAAGCATCAACGCGCCTCGCGGAGTGTCATTGGGACGCGTAACAATACAGGCAACATTTACGTTTCGGAAGACCTGGGGAGTAGCTTTCGTGTGGTCTTTTCGGATAATTCCGCACGGTGGCAGCGCTGTTTTACAACCGAGTCGAATCGGCACATTCTGTGGGATAGCGCCAGTGGGAGACTATGGTTGTTCGATCCCGACTGGAACCTATTGAAACAGACGAAGGCTGGAAGTTACGTTTGGTTGGGCAACTGGAGTATCGGTGAGTATAACGGAACGATTATTTATGCCGAGTATGCCATTTATGTCGATCACTTATCCGTCTGGCGGTCTGCGGACGACGGCGAAACCTGGCAAATAGTGTTAACGAAAAATGGCCGTTATTCAAGCGGGCCGGAGATTCGGCACTTTCATCTGGTTCAACCCGATCCGTACTGTCCGGGCACCTGGTATCTGGCTTCCGGCGACAGCCCAGAGGAGAGCAAAGTCTGGAAGAGTGAGAACAACGGATTGCGGTGGATAGACGTTACCGACCCGAATCCGAACGGCGCCAAAACGCTGGACGTTCATCGCATGACGGCTACTTACTTCGACGAGAATTATATCTATTGGGGTACCGACGATCTGATGGATGGCAATGCCAAGTTTGTTCGATCCGCCCGAACCGAGCCGCTTGATATTCAGGCCCTGGACAATATCGGGAACCTGATCCGGGCTTTGGTGGCGACACCCTGTGGACTTGTCTTTATTTCGGAAGCGAAAGTAATGACGGGTGCGACGCTTATGGATCTCACTATCCACATCTCGGCCGACAAGTGCAATGCACTGGAGTTGGTGCGCCTTTCGGGTTTCAACGATAGCCCGACCGGTTTTTGTTACTCCCGGGCGAGTCTCGCATCCAGGGATGGAGTATTTTTCAGCTATTTCGATGGAAGTCGCATTTTTCTCGGTAAACCGGGTATTTTAAAATGGGAAATTTCCGAGACCGATCCGTACGGTTACATCGTTACGCCCGTTGAGCAATATTACCCCTGATCGATCATGCTAATTCCCGTCTGCTTCGAAAAAAGGGGTAGGCGCACACCTCTTTGTTTTTTCCAACGCGGATAATAAATAATGCTTGCCGTCGAGCAATAAAATTCCTATCTTATTTCCAGGTTAAAAAAAGAGGTACGGGCAGACTTTATTATTGCTACTTAACCTAAATATCTGATTCATCCATCCAAAATTGCTAGTAGTTGACGCGTTTTAAGGCATTAATGCGCTCCGGCTGCTGGCTGTCTTCGCGTGACAGATAGGCATTTTTTACGTTTATTCGACAGGAAGAAGGACGGGATTTTCCCCTATTTTTCCGAATTATTCAAGAATAAAGGATTTACGAATCGTTATGAAATTTGATAGCAAGGAAATATAAAACGTGCTGATTCGGTCGGGTATTGTTGCGGCGATAACATTTTTTTCTTCGATCCTCCTAACCAGGATTGCCCGGAAAATCGCAATCCGTTATCACATCGGCGATTTGCCGGCTCCGCGCAAAGTCCACCATGGATTCGTTCCCTATTTGGGGGGCGCGGCAATCCTTGTCTCGGTTTTAATCGGCGTAGCCGCCTCTATTTTTCTTCTTCCGGAAGTCGCCGGGGTCGTGCCCCGGCGTTATTATGTGCTGGGCATCAGCGCCGTGTTCATTGCGCTGGTTGGCTTGTACGACGATCTTAAAAAAATGAAATTCTCCACCAAGTTTTTCTTTCAGATCATCACGGCCTGTATGGTGGTTTGGGGCGGGATGCATTTTGAGGTGGTTTATATACCTGGAATCGGGGCCTTCGAACTAGGCGCATTTTCCTTCTTATTCGTCATTCTCTGGATCGTATTCATTACCAATGCGCTCAATCTTTTAGACGGCCTGGACGGTTTGGCTGCGGGAGTCTCTTCCATCATTCTGTTGATCTTCGCCGTGATTGCGCTAAAATCGGGGCGAACGCTGGTAGCGCTTGTGAATATCCTTTTGATTCTGGGGAACCTAGGATTTCTGCGCTACAATTTTCATCCGGCCTCGATTTTTATGGGGGACTGCGGATCGCTTTTCCTGGGTTTTTCGATTGCAATCATTTCCCTGGAAGTCGGGCGGATCGGCGATACGAATTCGATCAATGCCCTGATTCCGCTGACCGTAATGGCTATGCCGGTGCTGGATACGACGATCTCATTCTTTCGCCGTGCCGGAAAGCATATTCACCCCTTTAAGGCCGATAAGGAGCATATTCACCACCGTCTGATGAGCATCGGGTTTTCGCACGCCAATGCCGTTAAAGTCATCTATTTCATCAGTGCTATGGCCGGTCTGATGGGGCTTTCATTCGTATTTCTCGGTACCCGCGGCATCATGACGATTCTTTTCGTCGGCGTGATTCTCTGTGCCATGCTGATCCGGCGGCTCGGTTACGTCGAGATCGAGAAGAATCTGATCGTGGTCGGCAAAGGTGAAAACAACGGCAACGGCAAGATTAACGGTGTTCTGAACGGGAATGGACACGGACACGCCGAACCGAAATTTCTGCCCTTCGATACATCGCAATTTTTCCAAAGTTTTGCTTTTTTTATCAGCGATATCGTTTTCATTCTCGCCGCTTTTCTGATCAGCTATTTCTGGTGGCAGGCGCCCCGAATCCCTGCGGAGCTACGGATTACAAATTCCGAATTGCTGCTCTGGCTCAGCTGGTCGGCAATCTACTGGACGATGTTACTCGGACTTAACGATCTGTACCACATTGAATGGGACACCTCACGCATCGATGAAATATTCACTGCCTTCAAGATTGTCTTTTTCGGTACGATTGTCGTTTTCTTTCTTTCGTTTGAGTTCCGGATTCCTTTTCTCCCGGCCCGCCGTGTTTTGATTCTCTACGGATTACTGCTCTTCCTGGGCATCAGCATCGGCCGCTTGCTGCTGATCAGTTTCCTTAAAAACCGGGAGGTCCTCGATTTTAAAAAACGTCCGACGCTGGTCGTCGGGGCCTGCAAACGGGCCGTCAGCGTCGTTCAAAAAATTCAGAGCGTACCCATCCTGAAATTCAAACTGCTGGGCTATATCGATGATCACGCCAACGGCAATATCGGCAACGTGATGGCGGGCCTGCCGATCATCGGCGGCTATGAAGACATTCCGCGGATCATTAAAGAGCACAAAATCCGCGAAGTTATCGTCGCCCTGGATGATACCGATCGCGAAGAGATCGCGGATCTGATCGCTCTTACCAATCAGTTTAACGTTTCCATCAAACTGCTGCCCGATTTCAACGACCTGATGTCCGGCTTCCGGACCAGCCAGGTTTACGGTGTGCCGCTCATGCGCTTCTTCCGCTCGAATATGAAGACCTGGGAGTGGCTGCTGAAACGCATGATCGATATCATAATCTCCCTGATTGTTCTGACTATTTTAGCTCCGATCTGGCTGATCGTTGCGGCCATCATCGTGATCGATTCCCCCGGTCCCGTTTTTTACAGACAAAAGCGCGTCGGTAAAAATAAACGGGAGTATAACGTAATGAAATTCCGGTCGATGATCACCAATGCCGAAGAGCTCACGGGTCCCAAATGGGCGGAGATTGACGATCCGCGCGTCACCCGTGTCGGCCGCTTTCTGCGTAAGATCGGCCTGGATGAAATCCCGCAATTTTTCAATGTTTTCATGGGCCATATGAGCATTGTCGGTCCGCGTCCGGAGCGCCAGTTTTTTGTGAACGAGCTGGAGAATTCAATAAAGTTTTATTCCCGCCGCTTGATCGTGAAGCCGGGTATCACCGGTTGGGCGCAGTTAAAATACAAGTATGACGAAACGATCGAGGATGTCCGCGAAAAGCTCAAATACGATCTTTTCTACATTGAAAATATGTCGGTGATGCTGGACCTCAAGATCATGGTCCAGACCCTGCTGGTTGGGCTGCGCAAGAAACATCAGGCCGCCCAATCGATCCTGAATTAATTCCTAAATCCCCAAAGAACCGAATTGCAGGTTGATTAAAATAAATATTTTAGTCAATTTACAGGGGTGATTTGATTACATTTCAGACTTAAAGTTCGGTATGTGCAATTACAGAGGATAGAATGCTGGATATTAAAAGAATCAGACTGGAACCGGAAAAATACAAAAGAGGATTGGCTTCCAAAGGAGCCGGTGTAAAACTGAATGAACTGTTGGAACTGGATGAGGCCCGCCGCCAAAGGGTGTCGCAATCCGATGACTTGAAGGCGGTACGTAACCGGGTTTCGAAAGAGATCGGCAGCCTCAGGAAAGCTGGACAGACCGCAGAGGCGGAAATTGCCGAGATGCAGACAGTCGGTGATCAGATCCGGCAACTGGATGCCGAGATTAAGGAGATTGAACTCAATCTCGATTCGATTATTGTTGCTTTACCCAACCTGCCGCACGAGTCGGTCAAAGTGGGCCGTTCGGAAGCCGACAATGAAGTCCTGCGCTATTGGGGGGAAAAGCCCGCCTACGATTTTGGGCTGCGGGATCACTTCGACCTGGGAGAATCGCTGGGCATTCTGGATTTTTATCATTCCGCAAATATATCCGGTGCGGGGTTTCCGCTCTATATGAATGAAGGCGCCCGGCTGGAACGCGCTTTAATCAACTTCATGCTGGATTTTCACACCGAGAAGCACGGCTACGGGGAGGTGTTTCCACCGTTTCTGGTAACACGGGACGCCGCTTTCGGGACCGGCCAGCTGCCCAAACTGGAAGCGGACATGTACCTTGATAAAGAGAGTGACCTGTTCATGATTCCGACCGCCGAGGTGCCCGTGACCAACATTCATCGCGGAGAGATTCTGCCGGAGAGCCGCCTGCCGATCCACTATGCAGCCTACTCGGCCTGTTTTCGCCGGGAGGCCGGTTCCTACGGCAAAGAGACCCGCGGTCTTTCGCGCGTCCATCAATTTAACAAAGTCGAGATGGTGCGTTTCACGAAACCCGAAGATTCATATGCGGCGCACGAGCAATTGCTGCTGGATGCCGAGGAAATTCTGCAGACCTTGAAACTGCACTACCGGATTTTGGAGTTATGCACGGCCGATTTGAGCTTTGCCGCGGCCAAATGCTACGATATCGAAGTTTGGGCGCCGGGTTCACAAAAATATTATGAGGTCTCCAGCGTCAGCAATTTCGAGGATTTTCAGGCCCGCCGCGCCAACATCCGCTACCGTCGCGAGAGTGACGGCAAAGTGGATTTCGTGCATACGCTGAACGGATCGGGAGTGGCTACCCCGCGGCTGATGATCGCCCTGCTGGAAACATATCAGAGTGATGAAGGCAGGATTATCATACCGGAGGTGTTACATCCTTACACGGGCTTTACCCAGATAAAAAAGAAATAATGGTTTTTATTCGTAAATATCGCCGGCAAATATGTGAAATCGGCCGAAGGCTCTACGACGACGGTTTCGTGGTTGCCAACGACGGCAATATCAGCGTACGGCTACCGGATCAGAGGGTCATGATCACTCCGACCAACGTTTCCAAAGGCCGGCTGTCCGCTCGCCGTATGTCAGTGATCGACTTCCAGGGGAACTTGCTCAAGGGCGATCCGCCCTCGTCTGAGTATCGCATGCACCTGGAAATCTACAATCAGCGTCCGGATGTGCAGGCCGTCGTTCATGCTCACCCGCCTTGCGCCACGGCCTGGGGGTTGACCGGGCAATCGCTGGAACAGGATGTGCTGCCTGAGGTTATCGTCACTCTCGGTCGCGTGCCGGTAGTGGCCTATCAACATCCCTCAACAGCGGGTTTCGCCGGCGCGGTGGGTAAGAGTGCCCGCGAGCACGAGGCCCTTCTTCTGCAAAACCATGGCGCTGTGACCTACGCCGGCGATCTTCAAAGCGCTTGCGATATGATGGAACGCCTCGAGCATGTCTGTAAAATTTTGTTTTATGCCCAGTCGCTGGGGAATATCCAGATTCTCCCGGCTGAGCAGGTGAGGGAACTGCTGGAGATATTCCCGGTTTCCGAACGAGTACGTCGACAATTCAAATAAAAACGGGTAGGAACAGTGCTGAAATACCGTCGAAAAATGCTCACGATCATGGTGGTGACCACCGTGCTCGGAATCCCCGCGTTCATCATCAACCTGTTTGATGCGCCGGGTAGTTTCCATAGTATTATCATTCGCTATTGGGCGCAGCTGCTGCTCTGGTTAAACGGGATCAAAGTGGAAGTCGAAAAACCAGAAAACCTTCAGGCGGCCAATCCTGCTGTGATTATTATTAACCATGAGAGCGCGCTGGATATCGCGATGGTGCTGGCCGCTCTCCCAATACCGGTACGATTTATGGCCAAGAAGGAGCTTTTCGCCATGCCGATTTTCGGATGGGAATTGCGTCTCGGCGGACACATCGCCATTGATCGTGTTCAACGTAAAAGGGCGCTGACGGCGATAGAGAAATATTCCCCTGCGATCGTGCGCGAAAAGCAGAACATCGCGGTCAGTCCCGAGGGTACGCGCACCAAAGACGGGAAAATCGGTCCATTCAAAAAAGGAGCCTTTCACCTGGCCGAACGTTTCGATATTCCCCTGATTCCGGTGACGATCCTGGGAGCCGCCGATCTTGTACCGGTTCGCAAGCGGGCAATCCTGCCGGGTACAGCCCGGCTTATGATCGATCCGCCGGTGAAGACCACCGATTTTGCCGATCTGGATGCCTGTATCGAGGCGGTTCGGAACCGGATGATCGAGCACAAGGAACGCTATGAAGTCGAAAAACTGAGCAGCTAAGTGTTAAACTGCAGCGTTAACCGGGTTTGCGAAGCCTCCCGGCCCATGAGCCGGCAGGAGAAGGTGCTCTATTCCGTTTGGCTGCAGAAGAAGTTTTCGCAGGCCGGTTTGCGGACAATCGACGGGAAACCGCTCAGCATTCTCTCTCCTGGCAGCCGCAACGAAACCGAGGGACCCGATTTTTCCGATGCCGTAGTTCAAATCGATGATAATATCCTGCAGGGCAGTATCGAAATCCACTGGACCGGAGAGGATTGGTATGCCCACCGGCACCATCTCGATCCGGTCTACAACACAACGATTCTGCATGTCGTGGCGGCTGCCGTTCAGGACCTGGAAATCCGGCGCCAGGACGGAAAAATAATTCCAACCTTAGTTCTGGTGGCGGATCGACTGGAAGTAATCCCGGAAGAGTATCGATGTGCTCAATGGCCGGGCCTGGCGACTGAAAGTTTCAGGGCGATAATCGAAAATTACGCCGGACTTCGTTTTCGCCGGAAATGCGCCGCCCTGCGGGATGGGCTGTCGCGGAGAGGCGTCGAGGACGTTTTTTTCGCCGGGCTCTGCGATGTTCTTGGCTACAGTAAAAACCGTCAGGCTTTCGCGGCCCTGGCCCAGGCTGTCCCAGTTTCGCTGATCTACGAAATTACCGGATCGTCAACACCTCACGAGCGTCTGTTGAATCTGGAAAGCGCGCTACTCGGGCTGGCCGGGATTCTGACGACGGAGAGATATCTGAAACAGATCGAATCGTCAAAGTACCTCGACGGGGTACGTACACGCTGGAAAAGCCTGAAAAGAAGGTATCGTCTGCGGGAGATCGAGGGAGTGAACTGGCACTTTGCCGGAAGCCGGCCCGCCAACCACCCGACCCGCCGGATTGCGGCGCTGGCCCAGATGATTGTGAAGGTCTATCCCGGGCACTTGGCCCAATTCTGGCTTCAGCGCATAGCTTCCCGGCAATCCTTCGCGGAAGTCGAGCATTGGGTCAGTGAAATATTTCAGCAACCCGGCGGAATGTGGAAAAACCATCCGCTCTTTCGTTTTCAGCCGGGCAGGGTGTTGCTGGGGACGAACCGCCTGCGGGATTTATGGACGAACCTGCTGCTTCCCTTCGCCTGGGCAATGGCGGCCTTGCAGAAGCAAACCGACCAGATGCAGCGCACCCGGGAATTTGCCGAAATGGTCCCGCGCGGAGAAATCCCGGCGCAAGTTCGCCGATTGCTGAACCGGCTCTCCGTTCCGATTTCGGAACTGCGCCGGAACGACCAGATCCAGGGATTGATCGAATATCAAAAACGGTTTTGTGATTTAAAAATCTGTAACTTATGCATGTTCGAGAAGTATGTATTATAGCAAAAAAATAATTTCACGCGACACGATAGCTTCATTCTGCGCCACGCAAAAAGCGGAAGGCCGGAAGATTGTTTTTACCAACGGCTGTTTCGATCTGCTGCATGCCGGGCATGTGGATTTGCTGGAGAAGGCCCGGGAGCTTGGCGATATCCTGATCCTCGGGCTGAATTCCGATGATTCGGTCCGCCGCCTGAAAGGTGCCAATCGTCCGATTGTCCCGGAGGAAGACCGGGCGCGCGTGTTGTTAGGTTTATGGTCTGTGGATTATGTCACCATCTTCGATGAGGACACCCCTTTTGAACTCATCCGGCTTGTCAGGCCGGATGTTCTGGTTAAAGGCGGCGACTATACACCCGACACCATCGTCGGCCGCGATACGGTTGAATCCTACGGCGGGAAAGTGGCCGTAATTCCGTTGTTGAAGGGTAAATCTTCCACGGATATAATTCGTTCAATAAAGAGGCTGTAGCCGGGGAAACACCTTGACAATGATCCGGGCGGGCGATAAGTTTCAACCGAAATTAAATGAAGAGTAGGATTCAATGCAATACAATCTAAATCTATGTTCCAAAATCGCCATCGTACTAATAATCGTATTTATGTTCGGGTGCTCCACCTCCCAGACGATCCGTGAAAAACCACAGACCACCCTGGCCCAGGCGCCCGACAGCACGGAGATCATACCGGAGAACAGCAGCGACTCGGCTTTCCTGAATACCGAAAACATCGACAACATTTTCGATCTGCTCTTCTCCGAAGCCAAATCGTTTTACGTGGAGGCCCTGATTGCCGGCCATTTCAACGATACTTCGGAGGTTAAGTATTGCTTCGAGCGCTCGTTTGAAATCATTGCCGGAATCAGTGAACTGGATACCTTAACTGCCCTCCAGAAGGATGATTTCGAGCGGTTTTATGAAAAAATTACCAGCGATTTTCAGACGAAATTCTCTTATCTCAACGGC
>Ga0268277_1001847_pt1 | contig 13327 bp, 9 predicted proteins | sample saktaG_5_FD_190132 | JGI IMG/M metagenome (GOLD analysis project Ga0268277, IMG submission 190132) | Saline water microbial communities from Sakinaw Lake, British Columbia, Canada - sak_2010_1_5_50m | ecosystem: Environmental > Aquatic > Non-marine Saline and Alkaline > Saline ...
GACCACCAGCGACGAACCGATCACTATAAATAAATCGCTGTTTCGGGCGCGTTCCTCCGCCTCCATTGTTTCTTTTGCCGGCATTGCCTGGCCGAACGAGATGGTCGCCGCTTTCAACAATCCGCCGCATTCGTCGCAGTGTGGATCCTCGATTCCCTTTTCAAACCACCGCAGGATTTCTTCGAAGGGCCATCGCTTTTCACACTCAAGGCAGGTTACATGTCGCACCGTACCATGCAATTCAATCACTTTATCTTCCGAGTTGCCCGCCTTCTGATGCAGGCCGTCGATATTCTGCGTGATAATGCAATCGAGCTTTCCCATCCCTTCCAGATCCACCAGGGCATAATGGGCGGCGTTGGGTTCAATCTCCCATACTTTCATTTCACGGTACCGCCACCAGGTCATTCTACGGACTTCCGGATTGACGAGATATTTATCAAAGGTAAAATCGGCAGGATTGAACTTTGACCAGATTCCCGTGGGGCTGCGAAAATCGGGGATTCCAGATTCCGTGCTGATGCCCGCTCCGGTGAAGATCACCACCTTCCGCGCCCTCATGATAAGGTCGGCTATCGCGTCATATTCTTCTTTCATGACTCTCTCCAGGTAATATTGGGACAGCTATCTGTCCAATATTGCATCACTATATTTCTGCAACTGTGAAAATGAGCCAAAGAGAAACAATGTTTAATTTACCGGCTTCAGCGTCAGTGTATTTTTCGTGTGCTCCTTAATCGCCCTGTCACTGAACCACCAATAGACTTTTTCACCATTCATAAAGGGCTTGATCTGATCGGTGGTGTGTGGGTCGAACTGACGTCCGGCAATACCTCCCGGCAGGACTGCCAGGATCTTATCCGGATCACCTAAATCCGCCACCATCCTGAGAGAAGCGGAGATGGTAACGTTAAAGGGCTTATTAAAGTCGTACATGCCGCGGTACAGCGTTTCTCCGGAACCCATCGCTGGATGTGATCCTCCGCCCAGCCATTCCTTCCCGGTCCCGGATCGCCTGATGGGACTGAGAAACTCATGCAGATGCACCTTCCCCCAGAGCCATTTGGCCGGATTATCTCCCAGGACAGGCTGAAGTTTTTTGAGCGCATTCAGGGCAGCCTGATGAAAAAGATCGTCCCGCCCTTCCCTTCTGTCACCGGTATTGACATTATCAAACCAGGAAGACTCTCCCTCAATCACCATTTTTTGAAGCCGTTCCTCCCAGAAATACCAGTTATCCAGCATCTTCTGAGCGAGTTCGTCCCCCAGCTCGTCGCTATACACCAACAGGGCGAATTCGCGGTAGACGGACTGGAATACGGTGGGAGCAGCGCTATCCGGAGAATCGACATAGTTCCAGCCTGAAAGTACCAGTCCCAGCGCCCTGGTGTCGTCATGGCCCGTCAGCGCCCGGCCCATGACCGGCGCTACTTCTTTCGCCATGAGATTGACCGCGTCTCTCTGAAACTTCCAGTGGTCGTAGACCGATTTTTCCCCGGGTTTGTCCATCAGCTCGGACAGTCTCCGATACCTGTAGGAAGGGGACGCCCAGGAGGTATAGTAATAGGGGTAATCCCTCCCCACGGTCATGTGATTGCAGGTGCCTACCCATCCCCGGTCCGGATTGACGGCATGTGGCATATCCTCCCAGGGAATCCATCCGGTCCAGTTGTCCTGACCATCATGAACCACATAGGGTACCAGGCCTTCTTTCTGGGTGCGTATAGGAACCCTGCCAGTTGTCTGCCACCCAAAGTTTCCTTCGCTATCGGCGAAGACAAAATTCAGGGGGACCTGGTTGACATCCCTCAGGGCCTGGCGAATCTCTGTCACCGTTCTGGCCTCCTGTAATTGCTCAAAGCCGATGGTGGGGGCCATGGCCTCAAAACCCGACCAGCGTACCGTCATAACCTTGTCGGTTTTCAGACCGGGCATGACACTGGAGATAACGGGCCCTCTCTTTGTACACCGGATTTTGATCGTTTCTTTCCGGAATCCATCGGGCACTGCCTTGTCTTTTATCTTCAGTGCTTCTTCGATCACTTCGAACGGCAGGGAACTGTCGCCTTCGAGGTAATTGTCCGGGTTGCCGGGATCCACCGTTTCGATATAAAGATCCTGGGTATCGTTGTATGCATTAGTTACCCCGATGGCAAAGTGGCTGGTCCGGCCAATGGTCATCCCGCCTAATCCGGGAATGGTCACTCCCACGGATCGTGTCGTGGGGGTTATGAGCCCGCAAGGGTACCAAGGGGCCGGCAGAATCGTGGCATCCAGGTGCGGATCATTGGCAACAACAGGTTTTTCACCGGTCGAGAGCTTCGGGCTTGTAGCCCAGTTGTTGCTTCCAATCTTCAATGAACTGTCACGGAAATAGGAAAGCATCGTCTTGTCAAGTGCGATATTCGAGCGGATGGCTTGAAGAGATAACTGGGGAATAGTCACCTTCGCCAGAGCAGTGTCGTCAGGATTGATGGTGAGGGGGAAGATTTCAGCGGCCCGGTCCGGTCCCAGTTTTTCAATCAGCATCTGGGTGATTATCTCGCAGCCGGCATTACCCGCGCTGTTCCATCCCATGTAATAAAGAATGGTCAATGAGTCCGTAATGGTCCATAGCGTGGGCTTTAACCCGGCCAGTTTGAATTCCAGATGTATGTTGCCGGGTCTCGTGCTGGTGAAGGCATTGACACCATCCACATATTTCTGGAGATAGCTCCGTGTTTCATCACTCAGCAATTCAACGTGTTTCTCCGCGTTGCGATGGAATCCCAGCGTTCTCATCCGGGTGTCCAGCCCCCTGGCCTTCTCCCCGACAAGCTCTGTGATTCTGCCGGACGCGAAGAGCTTCGTCAGTTCCATCTGGAAAAGCCTGTCCTGGGCAGTGACAAAACCCTGGGCCAGACTAAGATCATCCATATTCTGAGCATAAATATAGGCCATGCCCTTTTCGTCACGGAGAACCGTTACCGGAGCGTTTAACCCGGGAATGGTCATATTACCGTCCTTCGTGAATTTGTTCAGGGGAGAAGGACCAAAGGGGTTTATAATGACTCCGACGGTAATAATACCAATAACGATCACTGCAAGCACCAACCAGAGGACTCCTTTTAACAGTTTCATAACTGACCTCCATACTCGTAAGGGTTTTACCATAAAACGCTGATGCGTAAACTCCTACCCCCCGTTTTACTAAAAACTTACGTCTTCTTGCGCCGCCTGATTACATGCCGGGCAAGACCGATAATCAGGATGACAATTAAAAGAACTATGAAAATCGCGCCGCAGGCAATCCATGTAACATGCGTCCCGCGTTTCAGCAGTTTGAAGGGATTCCAGCTGGCCTCGACAAGCTGACGCCCCAGTTTGCCCCTGTATTTTTCCGGGATATCCGGCACCCCGTCGCCCGTGATATCGGGAAAACTCCGGACATACTCCAAAACACCCGCATACTCCTTGAGTTCCTGGATTCCGGGGGCCTGCTTGTCCGCATCGACCCGAACGCTTCTCAGGTCGTCAACAGGATTACCAACGCGGTCCTTTGGAACGATATCCAGAAAATGCCAGGTAAAGTTCCCCACAACTTTTAAAAATGTGGCATTGTAGATATCGGCCGCGACCCGGATGAGTCTCTTATTCGATTTCGAATAGTCTAGCAGGGAGTATCCGTTCTCCTCGGCCCCAAGCCATATCTCCGTTACCCGGTCAAAGATCATCCGGTTGGGATTGTATGAAAATTTGACCCCGGAGACCTGAAGATAGTAGTCTCCCCCCTTCAAAGGGTAGACGCTGGTCAGTATCTCCAAGGCCTTCTTCATCTCACTCGGATAGATATAGAATGTTATAAGGGGATAACCCATGGAAGCACGGTCATTGAAACCGATCCCCAGCGGTATTGCGCGGAAGACATCGCACACCGCGACATCTCCTGTCCTGCCGATCTCGATATCATCGCGGATAACCCCGTTGCTGATTACACCAACTTCTACCTTGTTAGCCGGGTCATCCAGATCGGAATCGTACTTATTGATGTACCAGCGGATTGAATCGGCAATGAGGTTACCCAAATTGCACTCATCTTCCACGATTTCAAGCTTGAAAGGGGTGCGCGCGATAATCTCACGAAACTCAAACCCCTCCCCGGCCAAGACCTCTTCGTTGATACGATCTTCAAAACCACTGATCATGGCCGTAATCCGGGCATCGCCACCGATGGAGTCATTGATATCGATGAGGCGATAATCTTTCAGAGATACCTTCCCACCGTCCCAGTCGATATCCATCACACCCAATTGCCTTCCATAGCACCAGGCCTGGACTACAAGGGTATCATTTACCTTTCGGACATCGGTTTTCGTATGGGTATGGCCGCTGATGATGATATCGATCCCCGGCGCCTCTCTTGCCAGAACCTCATCCTCGGATTTTTCCGGGTTATCTGAAAGGCCGCTGTGCGACAGGCAGACTACGATATCCGCCTTCTCCCCCTCACGCAGCTTTTTGACCATCCTTTTTGCCGCGGCAACCGGGTCTTCAAATTTCACCGGAGAAGCGAAAGGCGCTACTTCAGCGGCGCCTTTTCCCATAAGTCCGAAAAAGCCGATCCGGACGCCGTCTTTTTCCAGCACCAGGTATGGTTCTACAATCCCTTCGGCAAAGACCTTTTCAAGTTCATCGTCAGCCTTGCTTTCGCTGCTGAAGATGGCGTTGGAAGAGACAATAAATGGAATCTGATCCCGTTGATTAGCAGTTAAAATGCGGGTCAGTCCGGCGGGTTTGAGATCGAACTCGTGGTTTCCAAGGGTGACAACATCATAACCCATCGCCTTCATCAGCCTGAGCTCAAAGGCTTCCTCCCGGCTCAGCATATGAAAGAGTGAACCCATGAGGAAATCACCGGCATCTACAACCAGCACGGGATTGGTTCTATCTTGTTTTACATCCCTTATGACCGTTGCTATCCTGGCCCATCCGCCGACGGTTTTATCATCGCCGGTTTCTGAAGGTGTATAATCAATATTGGGTGAAAATCCCAGAAGATGAGAGTGCAGGTCATTAGAGTGGACTATGGTTATCATTTTCCCATCAGCCGCTCCAATCGGTTGGGCAACTAATAAAACAAATAACATCAGATAAAACCAACATTTTGACTTCATAAAACACCTCCCTGGAATGCTAAAAGAATATGCTGGAAACTGGAAATTTGAGACTTGAAACTGGAGTCAACCAGCCTCGGCACTTTGAATCCTTGAAAGAAAAGGCTTACACCTGAATTCCATGGGCCTCTTCCAGTTTCACCTGATCCCTTCCCTGACCCCTGGCCCCTGTTTTCAGGGTTCTATAATCATCGCGACCTCATCACAAAAATCAGGATATTTTGGACAGTTGATACAATCGGACCATATCTTTTCAGGAAGCCCGGATTTGTCAGTCACGATAAACCCGACACTTTCAAAAAATTCAGTTTGATAGGTAAGTGTGAATATCCTCAGCAGATCAAGCGTTATCGCCTCGGAGATGCATGCCTCCACCAGGTTCCTGCCGATACCCGACCTCCTGTATTCCTCTTCTACATACAGGGATCTTACCTCCGCCAGATTCTCCCAGAAGATATGCATGGCACAGAAACCAGTGATGGAGCCATCATCGCCAAGACATACGAAGAAGTCCCTCAAGTTGCCGTACAAACCCATCAACGACCGCGGAAGCATCTCACCCTTGTTCGAGGAAAGATTGATCATCCGGTGGATCACTTTTACATCGCTTACCTTTGCTTTTCTCAGCATTTTCTAAATCACCTTATTCTCTGGACATTTTCAGCATTTCAGACGCGTGTTCTCTGGTTTTCTCCGTAGTCTCGGCGCCGCTCAGCATCCGAGTAATCTCTTCGAGGCGCTCAGTTTCCGAGAGCAGATCCACGCCGGCATTTGTTCTCTCCCCATACACCCTCTTGGAAACAAGAAAGTGCGTGTCTCCAAAACATGCTATCTGAGGGAGATGCGTTATACATATAACCTGGTGGTGTTTTGACACGTCCTTCAGTTTTTTCCCCACAGCCTCTGCCGCCGCGCCGCCTATGCCGCTGTCCACTTCGTCAAACACAACCGTCCCAACCGATCCGCTGCCGGCCAACACCTTTTTCATGGCGAGGACTATTCTGGACAACTCCCCTCCGGAGGCTATGCGATTAAGGGGCATCAGTCCCTCACCCACATTGGTCGACAGGTAGAATTCCACCTCGTCCATACCCTTCGAATTCAGAGAAGAGATATCGTCGTCTCCGGGATGGTTCACAAATCGGGTCTCAAACACCGTGTCGGCCATCCTCATTGAGTGGATTTCATCCTCTATCGCCTTTTTCAAGACCCCTGAAACCCCGCTCCTCTTTCCGGACAGTTCTTTTGCTTTTTCCAGGAGCAGTTTTTCTATCTCGTTAATCTCCCCGGAAACACGGGCGATTTCCTCGTTCAGATAGGCCATCCCTTCCAGCTCCGTCCCTATCTCTTCCTTCCTTTTCAGGACATCCTCTATCGTCTTTCCATACTTGCGTTTCAGTTTGCCCAGGTATTCAAGCCTGTCGTCAATTGCCTCAAGTCTCGCCGGGTCATAGGTTATACTCTTCACATAGTCTCTCAACACAAAGGCTATTTCCTCGAGATTGAAAAAGGCCGATTCCAGTTCTTCCTCTGAAATCTTCAGACCGGGATCTATCTTCTTTATCTCTTTTATATTGCCGACAACACCATCCAGTTTTTCCAGCACAGAACCCTCGGCGGCGTAGAGGGTATCATGCGCCTTTCCAGCATATTCATCAAGGCTCTTCGCGTTGGCGAGAATCCTTTTCTCGTCCTGCAGTAACAGGTCCTCATCGATCTTCAGCCCGCTCTTTTCAAGCTCATCCAGCTGGAATCTCAGGAGTTCCTCCCTCTCGCGCTTTTCATCATTCCTTGTTTTCAGTTCATCAAGCTTCCTTCTCAACATCTGCCAGTCACTGTAAAGGCCGGAGAATTCGACCTTGAGAGGGATAAGCCCGCCAAATTTGTCTAATATATCGACATGGCTATCGGCATCCAGTAAGACCTGGTGTTCGCGCTGGCCGCAGATATTGACAAGTGACTCTCCAAGCGATGAGAGCATCCCAAGTGTTGCCAGATTTCCATTTATGTAAATCCTGTTTTTGCCACTCCTGGAAACAACCCTCTTGAGCACTAATTCGTCACTTTCATCCATCCCCGCTTCGGTAAGCTTTTTCCTTATATCTTCGTTGTCTTTCACATCAAAAATCGCTTCAACTACCGCGGACTCCTCGGAAGATCGCACAACATCGCTAGAGGCCCTGTCTCCAAGAAGGAGACTCACCGCGCCGATGATGATCGATTTACCGGCACCAGTCTCCCCGGAGAGTACATTCAGTCCCTCTGTAAAGGCGATATTCAGCTCATCAATGATGGCGAGGTTTTTTATGCTCAGTTCGGTAAGCATCTCAGGGCAACTCACCCCATCCCAGTTTGTTTCGCAGTATCTCCAGATAATCGCGATATGGAGATTCTACAAGATTTATATAATTCTTCGACTTCTTGATTCTCACCCTGTCTCCCGACTTTAATATAAAGAGGTCCTGCCCGTCGAGTGTCATGGACGCTCCGCCTTCCTTTGTCCACACTATCACCTCTATAGCAGAACCGGGCGGTAATACAATAGGCCTGTTCGTCAGGGTGTGCGGACATATAGGATTGATAATAATAGAGTCGAGTTCCGGCAGGACAATGGGGCCGCCGGAAGAAAGGGAATAAGCAGTAGAGCCAGTAGGGGTGGATATGATAAGACCATCCGCCTTGAATGTGCTCAGATACTTCCCGTCAACGAAGGTCTCCAGATTAACCATTCTGGAAAGGTTGCCCCTGTTAATTACCACGTCATTAAGAGCGGGATACTCCTCATCTTCCACAGACACGCTGAGCATCATTCTCCTGGAGATGCTGCATTTCCCCTCAAGAACCATCTCCATGGCGTCGAGCATCTCGTTCAGATTTATAACTGTCATAAAACCAAACCCACCCAGATTAATCCCCAGGACAGGCACATCAGACCCCATCGCCATGCGCGCCGCCACGAGAAGGGTCCCGTCGCCACCAAAAACGACTATCAAATCCACCGCGGATACCAGATCACTCCTGGAAACCCCAGGCATATCCGTCTTTCCCGCTATCTCTTCCTCGAAGAAAACCTCCAGGCCTCTATCAGAAAGCCACCTGCCAAGCCGCAACGAATACTCCGCGGCCTTTTCTTTGTCACTGTTTGCAATAATTCCCACTCTTTTTATATCCATAAACATCTCCACATGTTACCTGACACCAATTGTTGAAAATCTTGTAAGTAACTATCACAAAAAAAAGTGAGTGTCTATTGTAAATGGCTTGACACCAGCGCCTGAATTGCGTTAGTTTCCCCACCTGACAGACGGACGTCTGCCAATCGAGAAAGGTGGCATACTATACCATGGGACTATCAAAAGGAACTCTGACTTTCACAAAATATCGTGTCGCCGGCCCATTGCCGGACAAATTTCCGGATTTTATAGACAAACAGATAAAGCTCTTCGCCTTCAGGGAGCTGTCACCCGGAAGTGAAGAAAAATCACTTGGGTGGACCAGTTTTGACAATATACTGGATAACGATTTCGAATACGCTAACTACTCAATAGCCGACTATATCGTCTCTTCTCTTCGTATCGATCGCCGGACGGTGCCACCCGCCCTCCTGAAGCTGAGGGTGCTCAAAGCGGAAAAGGAGTTCAAAGCGGAAAAGGGTCTGAAGAAACTCTACAAGGGACAGAGAGAAGATATTCGAGAAACCGTCAAATTAGGATTGTTAAACAGGGCGCACCCGGTCCCCTCATTCTACGAGGTCTGCTGGTCGGTCTCGGGAGAATGGTTGCTGTTCGGCTCGCTCTCCGAAAAGGTTAACAATGATTTCAAGGAATTGTTCAAGAGATCATTCAACCTGCCCCTCACTCATTTTATGCCATGGGACGCGGATTCGATGCCCGGTGATATCCCGCCTCCAGGAAGAGAATTCCTGACGTGGCTATGGTTCAAGAGCGAAGAACGTGGTGGAAGTATCATGATCCCGGACGGTGGAGACTCGGAAGTGGTATTCCTGCAAAAGATAGTCTTGGAATCAGGTGAAGGAGAATATTCCGAAACAGTGGCCTGCAGGGGACTTCACGCGGATCTTGAGGAGGGTAAGTCGGCGCTGCGCAAAGGCAAAAAGGTAACGGAAGCGCGGATAAGACTCGGTACGGGAAATGACCAGTTCGAATTCACGTTCAAGGCCGACACGTTCTGCTTTCAGGCCCTCAGGCTCCCTGTGCCAACGGATGAGGAGGAGGAAGACCGGGAAGGAAGAATCCTTGAGAGGATCTACCTTGTGGAGATCGCGATGAAGACAATGGACCAGCTGTTCGCCCTCTTCCTTGAGAAACGCCTGTCCCCTCAATGGACATCCGAAGAACTGCCGCACATGAAAAAATGGCTGGCCGACTGAAACGAAAGACAGGATTGGGCTCATCCCGTTCAAGCGCCGTACTTGCCTGAGATGTCTTTCTTCCTGTAAGTGTTAAATCTGTTTTATCGCAGTGGTATAAGGCTTCGAATGGTAATGATCACATTTACGCTGACCCTGAATATTCCTGGGACGACTACATCCAGGCTTAACGCATCGTGAAAAAGGGACGTGCAGGAGAGGTCTGCCTGATTTCCGGGGGGAAATAGCTTTTTCCGAGATATAACGGCATAATAACGAGCAGAATCCTCAAAAGCGCGGATTCCGCACAATACCTTCAACGCAGTCATCAGCGTAGCACCCCACATCCTGTGGCCAGGATTCTCTTGACATACAAAAACGCGTTTCCTATACTTCACCCTAGGAAAAGGAAGTTCTTATCGATTATTAACCACAAGCAGGTAGAGCAGGGCGCTGTCCTGTGGGAGAGAATAAAAAAGGTTGGAGCGTGTTGTTATGTTTAAGAGAATACGTTCGAAAATAGGCATCAAATTATTGATAGCTTTTTCTCTCGCCTTGATCCTATCAATGGTTTCTCTGATTTATGTAGCTACCCAGTTGGTAGCTGAATTTGGGGAATTCTCTGCCTCCAAGAATGAGGCGAACATCAAGGATAATACTTACGCCCTTCTAGCTCGCATAACACATGAGCAGACAATGAGATATGATAGTACCTTTCAAAAAATCGCTGCCGCTTCATCCCTGATAGCAAAGCAGGCTTCCCACGTCCATGCTCATAGAGAATCATATGGTGAAGAACCTCTCACCCCAAGCGAGAAGCTGGTTGTTTCACCAAAAAATGGAATATTTTCAAATGGCCCTTCGGGAAAAACAATGGTGTTATATTGGGGCTCATCTACCATATCACCAGCAATCGACAGACAGATTAAGGCTCTCTCCAAACTTGACATCCTCTTAGAAAATTCGAAGGAAAGCAACGCTGAAAGCGTGGCATGTTACTTTGTTTCTGAATCTGCTATTGCCCGGTATTATCCTAATATTAAGGGTGTGAATGAAATTCCGTCAGGATTTGATATACGAAAGGCGAACTGGTATGTGAAATCAAGACTGGAAAACAATCCTGAGCGCAAGACAGTATGGTCAAATGTCTATCTCGATATTGTAGGGCAGGGATTAATGACCACTGCAGGCTCCCCTGTTTACAGTGGAACGGGACAATATCTTGGTGCAGTTGGAATCGATGTCACATTAGACAGCATCGTGAACGACATACTTAGCGACATAAAATCACCCCACAGGATGAAAGGCATGTTTTCTTTCCTGATTGATTCTACAGGCAAAATCATTGCATTTCCTCCAGAATATCTCAAGATGTTTGATCTGAAAATAGAGACCGGCAAGCTGGCGGATTCCAGTGTTATTCTTGAAAAAAGCTTGTTGGAATCTTCCAATGCGGAAGTTAGAAGGATCGGGAAAAAAATGATCGAGATACCCTTCCAGGTGGGCGAATTCTCTCTCAATGGACACCCGTATGTCCTTTCTTCTCATTTCATGCCTTCAACTGGATGGCGATTGGGTATGGTGGTGCCGGAGTCAGTCATTTTTTCCTCTATTCAAGAAACCCGCAATGCACTGGACTCAACGGTTGAGAGAATGACTACCAGATTCACGATAGTAGCTCTTTCATTTTTGCTCGGCACAATTATTATCATGGTACTATTCACCGTTAAAAACATTATCAGACCCATAAACAATCTTTCTAAGGCAGCTCTGAGGGTGAGAGAGGGAGACCTAACAACACAGATTGACTTACATGGAGAGGATGAACTAGGTGCTCTTGCCTATTCCTTTAATGATATGATTAAAGCTTTGCGAAAAAGTAAAGAGCTGGAAGAAGGATATACCCGGAAACTTGAGCAAAAGGTGGACGATAGAACGCTCGAGCTAAGCAAGAAAAACGATGAATCAAAAAACACCCTACGACTGCTCAAACGTGAAATGGCTGAGCGTAAGGAGGCGGAGGAAGAACTGCAGAAATCTGAAGCAAGATACCGCAACGTTTTTGATAGTGCAGGCACAGCAACAGTGTTAATTGAAGAAGATATGACTATTTCTATTGCAAACCCGGAATTTGAGAAGCTCAGCGGATATTCCAGAGAAGAAATAGAAGGCAGGAAGAAATGGACAGAATTTGGAGACACGGAAGATCTCAAAAGGATGAAAGAATATCATGCTATAAGAAGATCAAAGGAAGGTGAAGTACCGACAGAGTATGAGTTTCGTTTTATTGATAAGCAGGGCAATGTAAAGAATATATTCCTTAAGACAGGAATGATACCCGGAACTAAAAGAAGTGTTGCTTCGTTAATGGACATCACCGAGCGCAAGCAGGCGGAGGCTGTGTTGCGGGAGAGCGAAGAATTATTAACGAGCTACTTGGAAAATGCCCCGGAAGGCATTTACATGAACGGCCTGGAAGGCACCTTCCTTTACGGCAACCGCATGTGCGAAGAGATCATCGGTTACCGGCGTGAAGAGCTGATTGGAAAAAACCTCCTCGAGCTGAACCTCCTGTCTGAAAATAGCTTTGACAAAGCGGTTCAGTTGCTCCAGGCCAATATGGAGGGCAAGCCCACCGGCCCGGATGAGATTGAGCTGATCAGCAAAGAAGGGCGCCTCATACCTGTTGAGATCAACACCAGTGTGGTCCAACGCATGGGTCAAAAAATCGTTCTCGCTTTCATTCGCGACATCACCGAGCGCAAGCAGGCGGAAGAAAAGATCCAACAGATGGCCTACCATGATTCCCTGACGGGCCTTCCCAACCGGAAGCTTTTCTCCGATCGATCAAGTATTGCCTTAACCCAGGCACAGAGGAATAAAAAAGAGGTGGGAATCGCGATGCTCGACCTCGACAATTTTAAGGACGTAAATGACACCCTGGGCCATGATGTGGGAGATCTCCTTCTCAAAGCAACGGCAGAGCGGCTCACCGCAGCGCTGAGGAAAGGTGACACTGTCGCGCGTTTCGGCGGCGACGAGTTTGCGCTGATCCTTCCTGACTTGAAGGCAGTAGAAGATGCGATCCAGGTTGCGCAGAAAATCGTTGACAGTTTTCGCAAGCCCTTCCTCATTGACACCCATCAACTTATGGTCACGACGAGTATCGGCATCGCAGTCTATCCCGATGATGGCGTAGATGAAAGTACCCTCCTGAAAAACGCCGATATCGCGATGTATCAGGCCAAGCAGGCGGGGCGGGACCGTTACCATCTCTACAAACAATAGGCATTAAGATTCGATACTGTCGCACTCACTGTTCAAAGATTTTCAACTTGAAGATGCCTGATTTTGAATGGCAATCCTCAGTATTTCCCTTTGGTAGAAAGCATTTGTTTGTAGATGAATGGCGCAAGATTTGTCATAGGCTGGGCAAGACAAGCTCTGCTATGGCTTCCCCCGTGGGGTTCTTCCTGTAGGTGAGCGTCTGGTAATTTCTATGGACATGCACCCTTTCAAATGATATTTGACAAAATTATACTGACTTTCAATCATAAACATAAACAAGAAATGAAATATCAAAATAAGGCATAGTCAACGGTTAATTTACCCCCCCTTTTTCAGGGTGATGCCATGACGAAGATTGTTGAACCCCGTATCTCAAAAGAGTGCGGGGTTTTGTGTTCATTAGCCCAACTTTAACTCCATTTTCATAAAAAGCAACAAAATGAGGGTATTTTTAGTGATTGTGAATGCGTAACCTGCTGATATTATTGCATACAGATCTTTGAAAACAAATTGTAGT
>Ga0268277_1001852_pt1 | contig 13294 bp, 6 predicted proteins | sample saktaG_5_FD_190132 | JGI IMG/M metagenome (GOLD analysis project Ga0268277, IMG submission 190132) | Saline water microbial communities from Sakinaw Lake, British Columbia, Canada - sak_2010_1_5_50m | ecosystem: Environmental > Aquatic > Non-marine Saline and Alkaline > Saline ...
AACTTGGAATATCTGTTTCAGAACTTGGTGTTAAATTATCTATGATGGAAATGCAGGGATTAATTGAAATGAGAGGGAGTAAATATTATTATAATAAATAATAATCATTTTAATTGTTTCATTTTTTAATCAATAATGATACAATTAGACCATATTAAATGATACAATTAATATGAAAACTTGGGGGGTGGGATACGAAAAATCTAAGAAAAAAGCTAAGGAAATATATTCAAATATAGGTCGAATAAAATGTCCTGCTTTGAGTAATGAATATATATCTTTTAGTCGAATAGGATTTAATCATTTAATTAGAAAAGTTAGAATTCCAAGGCCAAGAAATGAACAAAAAAGAAGATTCGTTTTACTACCTTATGTTGAAGAGATAATAAAGAATCCTGAAGCTACAATTTATTATAAGCATAAAAGAATCAAACATAAGACGAATAGGCACGGAGAAAAAATTCTTATTGAATCAGAAGCAGATTTTTGGATTTTTATACAAAAGATAAAATTTTGTACAATAAAAGTTGTCATTAGACAATTAGGTAATGGAAATAAGCATTTTTTAAGTGTAATGGGCGATAGTGTTAAAATTGATAATAAGATTAAAAAAAACAAAAAAACTCCTAAAAAATAGGAGGTTTTTTGTTGTGCCTACCATCAGCTAAATGCCGATAGAGACTGACGTCTCGCAGGCACATTGTTATTATATCTCTTATAATTATAACTTGTCAAGTAATTTTTGTGGATAAACTTATGCTAACTAAAATACCATCAGTATTGTATTCTGGACTAGAGGCATTGCCGGTTGATGTTGAAGTTAATGTGGCAAGCAGGGGATTACCGGGATTTGAAATTGTTGGTTTGCCTGGTAAGGCAGTAGCTGAAAGTCGCGAAAGAGTTAAGGCAGCTATTGTTAATTCTGGTATGGATTTTCCATCTAAAAAAATTACTGTGAACTTGGCTCCAGCTGATATTCCTAAAGAAGGTTCTTTTTATGATTTACCAATTGCTATTGGTATTCTATCTTCTGTAATGGATTTTGATATTCCAGAGAAATCACTTTTTTTTGGAGAGCTTTCTTTTGACGGAGCTTTACGGCATACAAAAGGAGCTTTTCTTTTAACTTTATTTGCTAAAGAATTTGGTTATAAGAATATTTTTATTCCTAAAGATTCAGCAAATGAAGCAACTGTATTTTCATCAATTAATGTTTATCCTGTGGAGCGTCTTTCTCAATTATTAGCACATTTTTTTAATCGTCAGAAAATTATAAAAGCAGAACGTAAGAAATTAGATAATATTAATCTTGATACTGGAGAATTTGATATGAGAGAAGTATTAGGTCAAGAGCAGGCAAAAAGAGCTATGGAAATAGCTGCGGCTGGCGGGCATAATGTTATTATGGTTGGTAGTCCTGGTTCTGGTAAAACAATGTTAGCTAGGGCATTGCCGGGAATCTTGCCCTTGTTAAGTGAGAAAGAATCCTTAGAAACAACAAAAATTTATTCTGCTAGTGGGAATATTCCTCCTGGCGCTTCAATGATTAGAGTTCGTTCTTTCAGATCTCCTCATCATTCTACTTCTTTAGCTGGTTTGGTTGGAGGAGGAACTAATCCGCAACCGGGTGAAATTAGTTTGGCTCATAGAGGGATATTATTTTTAGATGAGTTTAATGAATTTCCACGTTCAGTTTTAGAATCTCTTCGGCAACCATTAGAAGATGGGGTGGTAACTATTTCTCGTGCAAAGACAAGAACAGAATATCCAGCTAGATTTATATTAGTTGCTTCTGCAAATCCTTGTCCTTGTGGTTATCTGGATCATCCTAAAAAAGAATGTGTTTGTTCTCCAAAAGAAATTAAGAGATATATGAAAAAAATTTCAGGTCCTATTTTAGATAGAATAGATTTACATATAAAAGTGCCTATAGTTGATACTAATGAATTGGCTCAGGATAAAAAAGCTGAAAAGTTTTTAGAGAGTTCTGAAGTAATTAGAGAAAGAGTTTGTAAGGCGCGGGAGATTCAGCAAAGGAGATTTAGGAATAGGACTATTTATAGTAATGCCGAAATGAGCAATAAGGATATTAAGAAATATTGTGTTTTAGATTCAGAAGTAGAAAAAGTTCTTAGTCAGGCAGCAATTGCTTTTCAGCTTTCTGCTCGTTCGTATTTTAAGATGATAAAGATTGCTCGGACGATTGCTGATTTGCAAGGAGTTGAAGAAATAGAGATGAATCATATGGCCGAGTCGTTGCAGTATAGGCAAGGGTGAGTTAACCCGAGGTCTTGCCTCTCAAGCGTAACCTTGCTACGCAAGGTCACTACTATTCGAGGCACAGACCTCTAGAAGTAAAAGTTTATCAATTAGAGGTGGGACCTTATTTTGTCCGCGCTTAAGCAGAAGCTCGGCAAAAGGAGGTCCGACCTCGGAAAACTATGGAATCAGTTTGGAAAATTGGGGAAAATATAGCTAAAGAATATCTTAAAGATAAGGGGTATGAAATTATTGAACAAAATTATCGTACTAAATATTCTGAAATTGATTTAGTTGTTAAGAAAGATAATATTTTAATATTTGTAGAAGTGAGAACTAAAAAAAGCGATGTATTTGTTTCTCCAGAAGAATCAATTAATCAAAAAAAATTAAAAAAACTTTATTGGAATGCAGAGGCGTATGTGGCGAGTAAGAGATGGGAAGGGGAGTATAGAGTGGATGCTGTGTGTATTGTTCTTGATTCAGATAACAAAGTTAAAGAATTGGAGCATTATGAGGGGGTGTAATCCGAGGTCCGACCTCTAAGTAGCACAGACCTCTAAGCAATAGAATTGGAATACTATGAAAATATATGATATAATAGAAATAATAAAAAAAGTCATTTTTAACAAAGAAAGCCATAAGTACAGCTTATTGCTTTTTGAGGGTACAGCCCTCAATCCTTTGAATATAATGACTTCAAAAAAATATGCGTAAAATAATCAATTTTTTGATTAAAGGTTCGCTTTATTCGCTTATTTTTCTTATGCCTTTGTTTTGGTTACCATTTACAATAGAGGCACATGAATTTAATAAGCAATACTTATTAGTATTTTTAGTTAGCATAGCTTTTATAGCTTGGTTAGCTAAACTTGCTATTGTTCGCAAGAAGTTGTTCTTTCGTAGAACTGCACTTGATCTTTGGGTTCTAGGTTTTATGTTGATTATGATTTTAAGTGCAATTTTTTCTATTGATAGTATTTCTTCTTGGTTTGGTTTTTATGGTCGTTTTTCTGGTTCAGTAATTGGAGTATTGGCTTTAATTATGCTGTACTTTATTGTGGTTAATAATGTGAAAACTGCAAGCAAAGATTCAAAAACAATTTGGGGTCTTTCTTTAGAAGGGATATATAAGTTGTTTTTAACATCTAGTTGGATAGTAGTTATTGTATCTTATATTTCAGTTTTTAATCTTTGGATTAAGATTCCTAAGTTACCTGAAATAATGACATTTCGTTCTTTCAATCCTATTAGTGGTTCATTAGAGGGTTTGGCCATATTTTTAGCAATGGCTATAAGTTTGGTAGTTGGGTTAGTTCTAAGTCAGCAAAAAATAAAGAATGTTTCTAATGTTAGTCGTTTTAATTTTCTGAATAAAATAAAAGTGTTAAAAAACTTTAGTATGATAAATAGGATTTTATTCTTATTATTCTCTTTAGTCCTATTAATCTTAATTAATTTTTATGCTGCTTGGATGGTTTTGGGCATAACAATGTTTATTCTGTTAATTATGGCTTTTTGGACTAGATTGTTTAAAGAAAGAGTTAATTTATTAACTTTGCCAATAATTCTGTTATTAATCTCTTGTTTTTATTGTTTTGGGCTACCAGGCAAGATAACTTTCTTAAATAGTTTTGATCAATTACTTCCTTTACCGCAAGAACTTTTACTTGATTCTGGAACAGCAAGAACGATTGCTTGGCAAAGTTTGAAGGATTATCCAGTATTAGGATCTGGTCCTGGAACGTATTTATCTGATTTTTCCAAATTTAAGCCAGTAGAATTTAATAATACTGATTTTTGGAATGTTAGATTTGATCGTGGTTCAAGTCATATTATGGAGATGATAGGAACTGTGGGTATTTTAGGAGTTCTATCATATATTATGATTTTAGGTGTCTTTCTATTAATCGGATTAGTATTTTTGAGTCGGAAGCGTTTAATTGCTCTTTCATCCAATTATCCGATATCGGATAAGCGTCATCCGATATCAGTTTTCCCTTTGATTTTGGCTTGGTTATCGCTTTTAATCGCTCAGTTCGTATATATGCAAAATACAGTTCTATCTTTCTATTTCTGGCTATTCATGGCCTTAGGAGTTGTGGTTTGGCAAGGCGTTCAGAACCAACCATTCAAAAAAATCAGTTTTTCATTTGATAAAATGCCTGAAATTGGATTGGTACTAAATGTTGTCCTATTAATCCTAATTTTTGTTTTAGCTAGTTTTTTCTATTTAGGAGCAAGACTCTATTTAGCTGATGCTAAATTTATCGAACCAGTAGATAATAATCAAGAATTAGTGAATAAATTAGAAAGAAGTGTTATTTTAAACAGTTATCAGGAATCCTATAGAAGATCTTTATCTCAAGCGTATTTGATTTCAGCTTGGGAAGAGGCAAATAAGCCAGAAGAAGAACAAAATATAGAACTTTTGCAGGCATTAGCATCTGGTTCTATTCAACAAGCACGCTTAGCTACTTCCTTAAGTCCTAATTCAGTATCTGCTTGGGAGAATTTAGGAGTAATTTATCGTGATGCAAGGGGATTAGTTGGAGGAACATTACCATTTGCATTAGAATCATTTGCTACGGCTACTAATTTAGAACCAAATAATCCATTTTTCTATCGTGAGCGTTGTAGATTAAATCTAATAAGTGAAGAAAAAGATTGGGATGAAACAATTGGTTTTTGTCAAAGAGCTATTGGTTTAAAAGATAATTATCTTGATGCTCATGTTCAATTAGCTTTGGTTTACGAACAGAAAGGAGATCTAGAAGAAGCTTTGGAAAAAATGAAAGCTGTATTAGAAAGATTAAGAGGAGTTAGTTTTCAAAGAGATTCTGATTTTGCTGGTGCTGCTACAGAAATATATTTTCAGACTGGAAGACTTTACTTTAATCTAGAAAGAATAGAAGAAGCAATTCCTATGTTTGAGCAAGCAGTTATAATTACCCCTCAATATGCTAATGCTCGTTATGCCTTATCTCTCTCTTATGAATCAAATAATAGAGTTGAAGATGCTTTCATTCAATATCAAATTCTTGGACAAATGATGCCTGATGAGGAGACAATTAAAGCTAAAATTCGGGAGTTGGGTGGAGAAGCTGTGGAGTAACACTTGACTTTTTTTCTTACATACGTATACTTAAGATATTATATTTAATAAAGGTATTGTAATATACATACTTTTTGTCAGTAAAACAAATTTAAGCGAGCTATAAACCCCTTCTAAAGAAAACAAGGGAAGGGTTTGTTTTTATGTATTGATACTTATGACTAAAAACTCACCTTTTAAATTTGAATTGCCTGATTTAATTGAAGTTCAAAAAAAATCCTATAAATGGTTTTGGGAAAAAGGATTAAGAGAACTTCTTGATGAATTTTCACCAATTGCCCCATGGGGTAATAAGGAACTTGAATTTCATTTTTTGGATTATCATTTAGATGAACCAAAGTATAATGAGATTGAAGCCAAAGCTCATAATGTTTCTTATGAGGCGCCTTTGTATTGTCGTGTTAAATTAGTAAACAATAGAACTAAAGAAGAAAAAGAACAAGATATCTTTTTGGGTGATTTTCCTTTAATGACTCAAAGAGGTACTTTTATTGTAAATGCCGTTGAAAGAGTAGTCATTTCTCAATTGATTAGATCTCCAGGGGCGTTTTTTACTTCCCAAATTTCTAAAGGAAATCAAAATTTTGGAGCTAAAGTAATTCCTAGTCGTGGTGCGTGGTTAGAGATTGAAACTGATTCTGATAATTCAATTAATGTTAAAATTGATAGGAAAAGAAAAGTTCCAGCTAGTTCTGTTCTGCGTGCTTTTGCTGCTATGGAAGTTGATAGTCCAAAAGGTTTTAAAAATGGTGAATTATCAAATGAAGAAATTAAAAAACTTTTTGCTGATATTAACAAAGGAGAGTTTGACTATATTGAAAAAACATTAGAAAAAGATATTGCTAAAACAACTGGAGATGCTTTTATTGAAATATATAAGAGAATTAGACCGGGTGATTTGGCGACTAAAGAAAATGCCCAGGGATTTATTGAAGCAATGTTTTCTTTTGAACGATATGACTTAGGAGAAGTTGGGCGATGGAAAACAAGACAAAGATTAGATTTAAAAGAAGATAAGATCACAAAGAAAGACAGAGTTCTTCATTTTAATGATTTGGTAGAAATTATTAAAAAGATTATTGAATCTAATAATAATCCATTAGCCAAGCCAGATGATATTGACCATTTAAGTAATCGTAGAGTTAAAACATTTGGTGAATTATTACAAAACAAATTAAGGGTTGGAATGTCAAGAACAGAAAGAATTATTCGTGATAGAATGTCTACTCTAGAACCACATGATTTAGTTCCAGGTCAATTAATTAATACTAGACCTTTTGTAGCTTCAGTTAAAGAATTTTTTACTTCTTCTCAACTTTCGCAATTTATGGATCAGCACAATCCATTAGCAGAATTAGAACATAAGAGACGTTTATCTGCTATGGGTCCTGGTGGTTTAACTAGAGAGAGAGCTGGTTTTGAAGTGCGTGATGTTCACTCTAGTCATTATGGAAGAATTTGTCCTATTGAAACTCCAGAGGGTCCTAATATTGGTTTAGTTGGACACTTAGCTAGTTGTGCTCGTTTAAATGATTATGGTTTTATTGAAACACCTTATCGTAAAGTTAAAAAAGGTAAATTGACTAATGAAATTATTTATCTAAATGCATCAGAAGAAGAGAAATACAATATTGCTCATGCTGGAGTATCTATTGATAAAAAAGGAAATCTTTTAGACAAAGAGGTTGAAGCTCGTGTCTCTGGTGAACCAAGTACAGTTTTGCGTAATAAAGTTGATTTTATTGATGTATTGCCACAGCAACCAATCAGCATAGCTACTTCTTTAATACCTTTTCTAGAACATGATGATAGTAACCGTGCTTTAATGGGTTCTAATATGCAACGTCAAGCCGTATCTTGTGTTAGGCCTCAGTCTCCTTTAGTTGGAACAGGTATGGAAGGTAGAGCAGCTAGGGATTCAGGTGACATAGTAATAGCTGAAGAGGATGGAACTGTTGAAGCAGTTGATGCTGATATTATTAAAATAAAAATCAAAAACTCAAAGAGTAAAAAATTAAAAGAATATATTCTTCGTTCTTTTGCTAGAACAAATCAATACACTTCTATTTGTCAGCAACCATTAGTTAGAGTAGGACAGAAAATTAATAAAGGTGATATTCTAGCTGATGGAGCGGCAACTCAAAATGGTCTTTTGTCTTTAGGTCAAAATCTTTTAGTTGCTTTTATGTCTTTGCGTGGAGGTAATTTTGAAGATGCTATTATTCTCTCTGAAAAATTAGTTAAGGATGATAGATATACTTCTATTCATATTGAAAGTTTTGAATGTGATGTTAGAGAAACGAAACTTGGTTCTGAAGTAACAACTCCAGATATTCCCAATGTTGGTGAAGAACGATTGAAAGATTTAGACGAAGAAGGGATTGTCCGTATTGGGGCTGAAGTAAGACCTAATGATATTTTAATTGGTAAAATTTCACCTAAGGGAGAAACAGATTTAACAGCTGAAGAACGTTTGCTTCAAGCAATTTTTGGTGAAAAAGCTCGTGATGTTAAAGACACTTCTAAAAGAATGCCCCATGGTAAAAGAGGAAGAGTTGTTGGTATTAAGATTTTTTCTAGAGACAAAGGAGATAAATTACATAGTGGGATAATTAAAACTATCCAAGTAGAAGTAGCTCAATTACGTAAAGTTTCAGTTGGTGATAAACTAGCTGGTCGACATGGCAACAAAGGAGTAATTGCTAAAATTTTACCAGAACAAGACATGCCATATTTAGCAGATGGTACTCCAGTTGATATTGTTTTAAATCCTTTGGGAGTAGCTTCAAGAATGAACATAGGTCAGATTTTAGAAACTCATCTTGGTTGGGCAGCAAATGCCTTGGGATATAATGCGATTAGTCCGTCTTTAGATGGCGTAAGCGAAGAAGAAATTACAGCAGAGTTAAAAAAGGCTGGCTTACCAGAAGACGGAAAGATTACTTTATATGATGGTCATAACGGAGAAGCATTTGAGCATAAGGTTACAGTTGGATATATTTATATAATGAAATTATTACATTTAGTTGAAGATAAAATTCATATGAGATCAATTGGTCCATATTCTTTAATTACTCAACAGCCATTAGGCGGTAAAGCACAATTTGGTGGTCAGCGTTTTGGTGAAATGGAAGTATGGGCATTAGAAGGATATGGTGCAGCTTATAGTTTGCAAGAAATGCTAACTTTTAAATCGGATGATGTGACTGGTAGAGCTGGGGCATACGATTCTATTATAAGGGGTAAAAAGATCCAAGCTCCTAATGTGCCTGCTTCTTTTAATGTTTTAGTTAGTGAATTAAAAGGGCTTTCTTTAAATGTAGAATTAGAAGAAGAGTAGTTTTTTAGAAAATTATATTTGTTAATCGAGGCCGTGCCTTAAAAACACAGCCTTTGCAAAGGCTGTAAGTTTTTGAAGGCACGGCCTCTTGCGTTCAATTAAATTAGAAATTAGAAATTAGAAATTTTTATTCATGTCTATAAAAACATCAGATTTTAAATCAATTGTTCTTAAACTGGCTTCGCCTGATGAAGTTTTGAATTGGTCTTATGGTGAGGTTACTAAGCCCGAAACAATTAATTATAGAACACAACGAGCTGAAAAGGATGGATTGTTTTGTGAAAAGATTTTTGGTCCTGAAAAAGATTGGGAATGTTATTGTGGTAAATACAAAAGAATTAGGTATAAGGGAGTTATTTGTGATAAGTGTGGAGTAGAAGTTACAAGAGCATTGGTTCGCAGAGAAAGAATGGGACATATTGATTTAGCTGTTCCTGTTTCTCATATTTGGTTTTTACGTGGTATTCCTTCTAAAATGGGATTGATATTAGATAGTTCAATACAAAACCTTGAAAGAGTAATCTATTTTGCTGGATATATTATTACTAAGATGAATGAAGACGAAAGAAACAAGGTGATTGGAGAGATTAATAAGGAATACAAGCAAAAAGACAAAGTATTAACAGCTTCAGAAAAGGTTGTTTTAAAAGAACAACGCGATAAAGCTGTTAGAGAAATTCGTTCATTTTATCTTCATCAAACACTTTCAGAAGCTGACTATCGTGAGTTTAGTTTAAAATATGGTCAGATTTTTGAAGCTGGTACTGGAGCAGAAACATTAAGAAATATTTTTAAAAAAGTAAATTTAGAAGCATTAGCTAAAGAATTAGATGATCAAAGTAAGAAAACTAGTTCAACAGCTAAATTAAAGATTTTAAAACGATTGCATTTAGTTGAGGGAATGATTAGAGCTAAAATTAGACCTGAATGGATGTTTTTAACTATTTTACCAGTTATACCGCCTGATTTACGTCCTATGGTTCAATTAGATGGTGGTCGTTATGCTACTTCTGATGTTAATGACCTATATCGTAGAGTAATTAATAGAAATAATCGCTTAAAACGTTTACTTGAATTAAATGCACCAGAAGTAATTTGTCGTAATGAAAAGAGAATGCTTCAAGAAGCAGTTGATGCATTAATTGATAATAGTTCCAGAAGAGGACAAGTAATGGTAGCTGCTTCAACAGGTCAGAAGCGAGTTCTTAAATCAATAGCTGATATGCTTAAGGGGAAACAAGGTCGTTTTAGACAAAACCTATTAGGTAAGCGAGTTGATTATTCAGGCCGTTCAGTAATTGTAGTTGGAGCTGAATTAAAAATAGATCAATGTGGTTTACCTAAATATATGGCATTAGAATTATTTAAGCCATTCATAATACATAGATTAGTAGAAGATGGATTGGCTCATAATGTAAGGGGAGCTGGTCGTTTGATTGAAGAGGAAATAGATGAGGTTTGGGCTATTTTAGAAGATGTTATTAAAGGCAAATGTGTTCTTTTAAATAGAGCTCCTACTTTGCATCGTCTTGGAATTCAGGCTTTTCATCCAGTTTTGGTTGAAGGAAATGCCATTCGTCTTCATCCTTTAGTTTGTCGCGCTTTTAATGCTGACTTTGATGGTGATCAAATGGCTGTTCATTTACCATTAAGTGATGAAGCTCAAGCTGAAGCTAACGAAATAATGCTTTCGTCTAATAATCTTTTAAAGCCAGCTACTGGAGAACCTGTAGCTGTTCCTACTCAAGATATGGTTTTAGGATGTTATTGGATGACAAGAATTGAAGATGGATTATTAGGTGAAGGAAAGATTTTTGCTAATCCATCTGAAGCTCTTTTAGCTAAAACTTTTGGATATGTTCATTTAAAAGCTAAAATTAAAGTTAGAATGGATAATGAAATGATTGAAACTTCTGTTGGTCGAATTATTTTTAATGAATGTGTGCCTAAAAAAATAGGATTTATTAATCAAACTATGAAATCAAAAGATTTACGTAATTTAATTTCAGAAATAATTGATAAATTTGGCATCAAAAAAGCAGCCACTATTTTAGATAAAATTAAAAGAATGGGATTTAAATATGCTACTGTTTCAGGAATTAGCTGGGGTATGAGTGATATTAAAGTTCCAAAAGAAAAGAAAAAATGGCTTAATGAAATTCATATTGAATTAGAGAAAGTTCAAAAACAATATGACAATGGTTTATTAACTGATTTAGAAAGAAAATCACGAGTAATTGAACTTTGGAATAATCTTACTGAAAAAATTGCTAAAAAAACACCAGATGGTTTAGAAGTTAATGGTTCTGTTTTTAATATTTTTGATTCTAATGCAAGGGGTTCTTTGGAACAATTAAGGCAGATGAGCGGAATGAAGGGATTAGTTGTTGATCCTACAGGTGAGATTATTGAATTACCGATTAGGAATTCATATAAGGAAGGGCTTAGTGTTTTAGAGTACTTTATTTCAACTCATGGTGGTAGAAAGGGTATGGCAGATACTGCATTAAAAACAGCTACAGCAGGTTATTTAACAAGGCGATTAGTTGATGTTTGTCAAGATGTAGTTGTTCGCGAAAGTGATTGTGGTGATAAAACAGGTATTTATGTTTATCGTGAAGATGAAGAAGATATGGGAAATTCATTAGCATTACGAATTACAGGAAAAATATCTTTAGAAAAAATTACTGGAGTAATTAAGCCTGGTCAAATGATTGATAAAGAACTTGCTAAAAAAATAAATGAGACAGGAATAAAGAAAATTAAAGTTCGTTCAGTTATTAGCTGTCAATCAACTAATGGTATTTGTCAAAAATGTTATGGTTATGACTTAGGAAGAAATGAATTAATTAAAATGGGTGAGGCTATTGGAATTGTTACTGCTCAAGCAATTGGCGAACCAGGAACTCAGCTTACCTTAAGAACTTTCCATACTGGTGGAGTTGCTGGTGGTGGAGATATCACTCAAGGATTGCCAAGAGTAGAAGAAATTTTTGAAGCTAGACCGCCTAAAGGTAAGTCCATTATTTCAGGGGTTAATGGAGTTGTTAATAATGTTGTTGAGCGTAATGGCAATAATGTTGTTCAAATAGAATTGTCTGAAGATAAGAATAAGAAAAAGCAAAAAATTGTTGAATATAGTTTTCCAAGTGGAACACTTGTTATCGTTGAAAAAGGTGATTTAATTTCTAAGGGACAGCAGCTTAATGATGGACATGTTGATTTGAAAGATTTATATAAAGTAGCTGGGAAAGAAACAGTTCAGAGATATATTATTAAAGAAGTACAAAAAATTTATACTTTTGCGGGAGAAAATATTAATGATAAGCATATTGAAATGATAATTAGACAAATGTTTTCTCGATTGAAAATTATTAATCCAGGGAGCACAGGTCTTTTGTCTGGAGAAATGGTTGAATGGAATCGTTTCCAGAAAGAGAATAAAAAAGCAGTTAAAAATAGTACTCAAATAGCTACTGCCGAAACTTTACTATTAGGAGTAACTAAAGTTTCTCTAACTACTGAAAGTTTTCTTTCGGCTGCTTCATTTATTGAAACAACTCGTGTTTTAATTGATGCTGCTATCGCTGGTAAGAGAGATAAACTAAGGGGATTGAAAGAAAATGTAATTATTGGTAAACTGATACCAGCAGGTACGGGATATAAACAATAATTATGGCTAAGAAAAAACTTCTTAAGAAAAACATAAAGAGTAAAATAAAAACTAAAAAACTTTCTCTTCATTCTGACACTAAAAAGGGGATTTTGGTGGTAATCTCTTTTACTCTAGCAATCATTAGCTCGCTTAGTTTCTTTGGCGGAGCTGGAACTTTTGGTAAGTATTTTTTAAAAGCCAGCCAATTATTTTTTGGCAAAGGCTTTTTTATTGTCTCGATTAGTTTTATCCTAATTGGATTAGCTATTCTAATTCCTCGTTTTAATTTTAATAAAAGCAAGAAACCAATTTATGGAACTATTTTTATTGGCATTTCTATTTTCATTCTTAGTATTTTAGGAATATTCCATGTTATAGGAGATGAGGTAAATAATGGTGGTTATTTAGGAATGATAGCTGGTTATCCCTTAAATAATCTTTTGGGATTTTGGGCTAGTTTAATTGTTCTAGCATCTCTTTTAATAATTTCTTTTTTAGTTACTTTTAATGTTTCTTTAATTCCAGTTAAAAAAGAAGAGGACAAAGCAATGCCTGATAAAGAAGAAAAGAAGATGGGTATTTGGAGTAAGTTAAAAGAAAAGAAAGAAAAGATAGGAAATAAAGAAAAGGAAGAAAAAGAGAATGATCACTTTCTTGGAAAAACCCTACAAGAAGAGAAGAGCAGTCATGTCTCTGTTGCTAAGAGTGACGATAAATCATTTAAACCAACAATATCTAGCTTAAACAATTTAAGTAATTTTAAATTACCAAAGCTTGATTTTTTGGAAAAAGATAAAGGTCAACCAACTAGTGGTGATATTAAAGCTAATCTTAATATTATTAAAAGAACATTAGAAAATTTTGGTATTGAAGTAGAAATGGCTGAAGTGAATGTAGGTCCAACTGTTACTCAATATACTTTAAG